>ERZ869909.196-NODE-196-length-90012-cov-4.887252_pt1 | contig 90012 bp, 73 predicted proteins | sample MGYA00520892_ERZ869909 | MGnify/ENA primary metagenome ERZ869909 (study PRJEB32215, sample SAMEA104723947) | bioreactor metagenome | biome: bioreactor; feature: anaerobic bioreactor; material: water | place: China | collected 2015-03-12 ... | reverse complement strand
TGCACCTGCACTTCGGTGGCAGACAAGATAGTAACCCGCAAATCATTGGGCGGTATTTTACTGCCCTGCCCTGCTTCCACTGTGCCGGTTAAGCTGGAGCCAGCACTGTTGCTTTGATAAGGAAAGCCACTAAAGGTGGGGAAGGTAAATAGCGGCCCGCCGAGCTCGCCATTTAAGTTCATGCCCAGTTTGTTTTGCTCGTTCAGCGCATCAGCCAGCGACAACGCCACCTGGCCAAGCTTATTTTGCGTTGGGTCCAAAATTTCTTCCCGAAACGCAATCAGCGCTCCCAACTTGCCACCCAGCTGTTTTACATTGATGTCGCGAATGACATTGGTATTACCGGATAGCTGCAAGCGTAACTCTTTGCGGGATGGATCCGGATTCCCACGGGCGGCCAGCAAAGAAAAGTCGCCGTTTTCAACCACCAGTGATTGGCCTGTTGCCATAAACACCAGCTTCTCGCCGTTCTTGGCATCCAGGGTGCGAATTTCGACCATCTCCGATAACTTGCGAATCGCTTCATCACGCTTATCCAACAGATTGAGCGGAATAGGACGACTGGCACCAGTACCATAGCTGGCAATTTCTTTATTCAGCTGCGCAATTTGCTTGATGTAACCATTGCTTTCGTCAACATAGATATCCAATTGCTGGTTGATAAATAAATCCTGATCCAGCACCAGAGTGGACATGGTGTTAAAACGATCCAGCAAGGCTTCAGAACTGCCAATAATCAACTGCCGGTTGGCCAGGGTGGTAGGGTCGTTATTGGCAATCTGGAACTGATCAAACAGCTGATTCATGCCGGTCGCAATGCTGTTGGCCGGATTGGAAAACAGCGCATCCACCCGATTGGCTTCATCCAGATACTGTTTGGAAAAGGCGTAAGCTGAGGTATCCCGGCGTAGCTGCTTTAAGGTGAACTCATTGACCAAGCGCTCGGTAGTGCCTTTGCCAACACCCAACCCCAGGATTTGTGCTTCAAATTCCGTGCGCTGACGGACATAGCCTTCGGTATTGATATTGGCAATGTTATTACTGGTGGTATTCAGCAAGGTGCTGCTGGCCATTACGGCTGAAGACCCTATCCTGAGTAAGTTATCCGACATCTTGTGACTCCACCAAAGTGTTTGTTACCACCAACCATAGTTAGTATCGGCCAGTACCTGTTAATCTTGAGCTGCACTGCGAAAGGCCCGAATCGCCGGACTACTGAGTACCGACTTAATTTTCTCTGCATAATTTGGATCTGTAGCATAACCAGCAGCCTGCAACTGACGAAAATACGCCACACTGTCCGAGGCAACTTTCACCGCATCCTGATAGCGGGCACTGCCACGGATGAACTGCACATAGTCCTGCAAACTTTGCTCTGGCGATGCGTAGGCACGGAACCTGGCTTTTTCTTTTTGCGCCACCCCCTGGCGGTACTCTAGCGTATCGACCACTGCTGTATCACCCTGCCAGCCCCGGCTGGCTTTAATACCAAACAGGTTGTAGCTGTTCTCACCATTGGCCGTGCGGATCATATGCTGACCCCAGCCCGTTTCCAGCGCCGCCTGAGCAACTAAAGCCAAAGGATCCAGCCCCAGTGCAGCCGCCGCCTCACGGGCAGCGGGCAACAAACGCTCGACAAACTCGGCCGGTGAGGATACCTGCCAGCGACTGGGTTGTTGTGCGGCTACCACAGGTGACGCTTGCAGCTCACTCTCAGCGGTTGCTGCAACCTGTGGTCGCTGCTGCAGGCTTTGCCGCTGGATCGGCTGCGGCATTAATAAATCGCCCGGAACAGGCTGATGTGCACGGCTGACAGCTGCCGTTGGATCCAATTGCTGCACAATCAAATCCGCCAGTCCCAAACTCCCACTTTGTGATAAATCCGAGGCCAGTTGGTTATCATGCATATCGCGGTAAAAGCGGGTGGTTTCGCTGTGCATCATGCCGTCGGCTTCAAAGTGCGCATTGGCTTCGCGCATGCTTTTTAGCAGCATGTTCATAAAAATGGCTTCAAACTGTTCTGCGGCCTGCCGCAAGGCTTGCTTTTCATCCTGCCCTGCCGACTGGCGTATTTGCTGCAAGCTGTTGATATCATGGTACGACAGCGGCTGGCGAATTGAGTCCATCGTTATGCTCCTAGATCACCACCAGTTCGCCATGAATGGCACCGGCTTCTTTGAGCGCTTCTAAAATCGCCATCAGATCGCCTGGCGCTGCCCCCACCGCATTAACGGTACGCACCAGATCATCCAGCGTCACACCAGGGTCAAATTTAAACATGCGGGAGCGCTCCGGATTCACATCAATAATGCTGCTCTCCTCTATCATGGTTTCCCCCCCAGCAAAGGGGTTCGGCTGAATGACCCTGGGATTTTCGGCAATGGTCACGGTTAAACCGCCATGAGTTACCGCAGCAGGAAAGAGCCGCACTTCTTTGCCAATGACAATGGTGCCGGTTCTGGAGTTGATAATAATGCGCGCTGAATTGCTGGCTGGCTCAAACGTCAGGTTCTCCAGGGTAGACAAATAGGCCACCCGCTGACTCAGATCACGTGGCGCCCGTACCCGGATGGAAGAACCATCCAGCGAATAAGCCGTTTCCGGTCCGATAAATTCATTGATGGTCTCAGCCAGACGGCGGGAGGTGGTGAAATCCGGCCGGTGCAGGTTAAAGGTGATGTAATCGCCCTCGGCAAAGGGTGATGACACTTCCTGCTCGACCGTGGCCCCATTCGGGATACGACCTACGGTAGGTGTATTGACCATGATCCTGGAGCCGTCCATGCCCTCAGCACCCAGGCCACTGACAATCAAACTGCCCTGGGCCACCGCATAGACCTCACCGTCCAGTCCCACCAAAAAGGTTTGCAGCAAAGTACCACCACGCAAACTGCTGGCACTGCCGACCGAAGATACGGTCACATCAATACTTTGACCAGACTTGGCAAAAGGTGGTAGTTCGGCATGCACCGCCACAGCAGCCACATTTTTGATCTGGGTGCGGGAGCCGGGCGGCAAATTAATGCCGAAGTTGGATAACATGGCGCGAAAGCTTTGCTCGGTAAATGGGCTCTGCTCACCGGTACCCGGTAAACCCACCACCAGACCATAGCCCACCAGTTGGTTGCTGCGTACCCCTTGTACATCCGCCACATCTTTCACCCGGGCAGCCTGCACAGAAGCAGTTAGCAGCATGCAGCTAAAGACGATCAAGCGTTGCCAGTTGTTCATACGCACCTCTTAAAACGGCCAGGCAGGCCCAGAGAAAAAGCGGGTCAGCCAGCCTGGAGATTGACCACCATGAAATGCGCCGGTACCGCTGTACTCGATGCGGGCATTGGCGATTTTATTCGACTCAATGGTGTTATCGCGCTCGACATCCTCTTGCCGGATAATGCCGGTTAACCGGATAAATTCTCTGCCGGTATTGAGTTGCAGCCACTTTTCACCCCGGATCACCAGGTTGCCATTGGGTTGTACTTCAATCACATTCACCGTGATATCCCCGGTCAAACTATTGCTTTGGTTCGACTTGGCATCGCCTTTAAAATCATTGCTGCTGTTGGTACCCAGTTGAATGGTATTGAGCTGCCGACCTCCCAACCCCACAATGGGATCAATTTGGTGGCTGCTATCGCGCTGGGTTTCCGTGCGGGCATTTTTTGACGCCTGAGTCCGCTCTCTGAGCACCACCGTAATGATGTCGCCTTCCCGCCGCGCCCGGCTGTCTGAGTACATGCTGTTGGCATAGCGTGCCTGGAACAAAGAACCATTGCGCTCAATGGCTCTGGGCGCAGGGGCTGGCGGCATCGGCGCATAAAATGGATCGTCCTGCTTAGGCGGCTGCATACTGGAGCAACCGGCAAGCACGAGTCCACAGGTAACCGTAGCTAAAATTCGCATCACCGCCTCCATCAATTAAAGTTGCTGAATGGCAAAGCCAAGCATCTGATCCACCGATGAAATCACTTTGGAGTTCATCTCATAGACCCGCTGGCTCTCTATCAGACTAACCAGCTCTTCCGTCACATTGACATTGGACGTTTCCAGAGCCCCTTGCACAATCAAGCCCAAACCTTCCAGCCCGGGAATGCCCTGTACCGGATCGCCACTGGCCGCAGTTTCACGGAACAGGTTTTGCCCAATGGGCTCGAGGCCCGCCGGGTTGATAAAGTTGGTGACGGTGATCTGTCCCAGCACGGCATTATCAGCCTGACCAGGGATCCGCGCTGACACTTCACCATCTTGCGAGACCGTAATACCGGTCGCTTCCGGTGGCACCACGATGTTTGGCTCCAATTGAAAACCGGCTCCGGAAGTCACCATATTGCCATCCTGATCCACCGTAAACTGACCATTTCGGGTGTAGGAAATGGTGCCATCCGGCATCAGGATCTCAAAGAAACCATGGCCCTGGATCATCAAGTCCAGGCTGTTTTCTGTGGTGATCATATTGCCCTGAGTAAAGTTCTTCTGGGTGGCCACCACCTTGGTACCGGCACCTATCATCAGGCCATTGGGCAACTCGGAGTTTTGCGATGATCGCCCCCCCGGCTGATTGACGTTCTGATACAGTAAATCTTCAAACACTGCCCGGCTCTTTTTAAAACCGATGGTGCTGGCATTGGCCAAATTGTTGGAGATAACCGATATATCCCGTTGTTTGGCATCTAAGCCCGTTTTACTAATCCACAATGCTGGATGCATGATTGCCTCCTTCGCTTAACCCATGATGTACAGAAGCGAGTCTTGCTTCTGATCGATTTGTTGTGCGTTACGCATCATCTTGACCTGCATTTCAAACTGTCGCTGCAGACTAATCATATGCGTCATTTCTGCCACTGCATTCACATTACTGCGCTCAAGCGCCTGGTTGATCAGTACCACCTCAGGACTTTCCGGCTCAACCATGCCATCTTTGCGCCGGAACAAACCATCCAGGCCTTTTTCAATGTCGGCAAGCTCTGGGTTCACCAGTTTAATACGGCCTACTTCAAACAACGCTTCAGCCGGTGCGCCCTGTGGCAGCACACTGATAGTACCGTCCTGGCCAATTTCGACTTTGGCCAATGGCAAAGGCAATTGAATGGGGCCATCTTCGCCAATGACAGGCAAGCCGCTGGCAGTTTCCAGCATGCCAAAGGCATTAATCTGCAAACTGCCTGCCCTGCTGTAGGCTTCACTGCCATCGACCGATTGCACGGCAAACCAGCCATCACCTTTAATGGCAATGTCCAATTCGCGCTCGGTCATCACCAAAGGTCCAGCGTCAAAATTATGACCAGGACGCTCAGTCATGGAAAATACCCGGGTTGGTAAACCGGCACCAAAAGCCTGCATAGCTCTGGCCTGTTCGAAATCTGCTTTAAAGCCCGTGGTACCAACGTTGGCCAGGTTATTGGCCCGTACGCTGATGGCATGCTGATTCTCTTTGGCTCCACTCATGGCGATGTAAAGCAAGTTATCCATCACGGCCTCCTGCTAATTGGCGTGGTTGTGGGTTGCTGGCTAAAACAATGCAAAACAAATGCCATAAAATGCAGCTAACTGCAGAAACAGCAAAGCCACCCGCAGGTGGCTTTGCAAAGCAAGAAAATAGCTTAACGGATCTGCAGGATAGTCTGCTGCAAAGTACTGTTCACTTCCAACGCCCGGGAGTTGGCCTGGAAGTTTCGCTGAGCACTGATCAGATCCACCAATTCGGTGGTCAGGTTGACATTCGATTGTTCCAGAGCCGAGGAGTTGATGGCACCGAAAGTTCCGACATTGGCCTGCCCGGCAATAGGTTCACCCGAGGTAATGGTCTGTTGCCAGGAAGTGTTGCCTACCTGTTTTAACCCCTGCACATTAGCAAATTGTACCAAAGTGACCTGCGCCAGGTATTCTTCATCACCATTGCTGTAAGTCGCCAATACCCGGCCGAAAGCATCGATATCTACCCCGGTCAAATTACCAACAGTAGTACCATCCTGGCTTAGGTTGGTGACATCAAAAGGCGCTGCGTATTGGGTTGGCGTGCGGATACCTGCAGGATCACGGAAATTGATCACCACATCGGTTAAAAATTCAGCACCATTGGTCAGGTAGCCGTTTACTGGGTCATTCAGCGTGGCTGCATCCAGAGCCAGTACCGGTGGTGTTGGCGGTGGTCCCGGTGGAATAATCAACTCACCACTGGAGTCAAACTCAAGGGTAGTTGGTCCAAATGGCGCTGCAGTGACATCATCCCATACAGCAAACACTTCCCATTCACCAACGGCAGCCTTACGGAAATACATACTCAAAATATGTGGCTCACCCAGGCTATCGTACACCGTGACCGAGGTGGAGTGACTGTAAGTCGCAGGATCTGTAGGCTCAAAGGCAGTGGTATTGATAAGCTCGGATGAGTTCAGGTTGGCTGTAATAAAGACGTTATTGGTCGCACGAGGAGCACCAGCCGTGGTTGGAATCGAGATTGGCTGAGTAGTGCTTAAACTCACCGATTGATTTTGCCCAGTGGATGGATCCACACTAAAGCCCTGCAAGTAATTGCCGCGGTTATCGACAATAAAGTTGTCTTTATCCAGCTTAAAGTTGCCTGCCCGGGTGTAAGTAAAGTCCCGCGACAAACGATCCGGCGTGGTGGCAAAGAAGCCTTCACCGGTAATCGCCAGATCCAATGAGTTATTGGTAAATTGCAACGAGCCCTGGTTGAACTGCTGCGCCACGACCGAGGTCGTCACACCATCGCCTACCTTGGTGCGGCCCGATGCAAAGATCGAGGTTGCATACACATCCGCAAACTCGGCCCGCGATTCTTTAAAACCGGTAGTATTGACGTTGGCTATGTTATTGGCGGTAACGTCCAAATCTTTTTGTGCTGCGGCCAAGCCGCTTAACGCGATATTAAAACTCATAACTCACCTCGTATCCAAGCTGATGGCTGCAGCCACTAAGCGTATGAAATCTCACGAACATCTGCTAATTTAAAAGCACCCAAGCCAACCAGATTCAGAGTAATCCCCTTACCTGCCTGACCTAAACTGACACTGGAAACCGGCGCATACACCATGACCGGTACTGACTGGTTCTCCCCACCCATCTTGGCATCGACTTTGATTTTGTAGACTCCAGGCGGCATGTCTTCATCTTTGGAGTTGGTACCATCCCAAACAAAATCAAACTTACCAGCTGCGACTTCAGGAATGGTAATGGTTTGCACCAGTTCCCCATTGGGCTTTTCTATTCGCACCCGCACATTGGTGGCGCGCTGCTCAAAATCAATAATACCGCGGGACAAATCCTGGCCGGTAAATACCATCTCGGAAGATGGCACCAGCACACTACGCCCGACCAAAGAGGATGCCTGCAGTGCCTGATTTGAACTCATGCTCTCGGCAAAGCTTTTGAAGTTGGTATTGAGCGAGCTGATGCCATCGGCCATAGTGAAATTGGTCATCTGAGCAATCATCTGATCATTCTCGACCGGCTTCGTTGGATCCTGAAATGCCAGTTGTTGCGTCAGCAAGGCAAAGAAATCAGCCTGGGTCAGAGCACCATTGTTTCGCTCCGGCACTTTGTTGTCGTCCTGCCAGTACAGATCGCGACTCAGACCATTGGTTGCATTGACGGTCATCACTCAGCCCTCATTACTGTTGCTGACCAAGACGCAAGGTCCGGATCAACATTTTCTTGGCCGCATCTGCGGTATTCACATTGGTTTCATAAGAGCGGGTGGCTGAAATCATATTGGCCATTTCTTCCATCACGTTGATGTTTGGCTTGTAAATAAAACCATTTTCATCCGCCAATGGGTGATTTGGGTTGTACTCCATATTCAGTGGTGCATCCGACTCGACAATCCCTAATACCTGAACACCGGATACCTCCCCCTGCATGCGCTTGGCTTCGGCCAGCTCGGCTGCAAACACCGGATGCCGACCGCGATAGGTTTGCTCGACACTGCTGCTCACACTGTTGGCATTGGCAATGTTGCTGGCAGTGGTGTTCAGCCGCACAGACTGGGCCGTCATGCCGCTACCGGCGATATCAAAAACTTTGAAAGAACTCATGGTTATTGTCCTTTGATTGCTTTTTTCAAACTGCTAATCCGGCCATCCAGAAACTGCAAACTGGTGCGATACGCCAAATCATTTTGCATAAACAAATTACGCTCACGGTGAATATCGACGCTGTTGCCATCACCGGTATCGGGCTGATCCGGATTGCGATACTGCATCTCTTTGCGTACCGAGCTATCGATGGCAAAATGCTTTTCGTGAGTACGGGCAGCCGCTCGGCCCTGCCGGTGCTGAGCATTGGCCAGGGCTTGCTGGAAATCAAGGTCACGTGCTTTAAAGCCAGGCGTATCTGCATTGGCAATATTCTCGGCCAGCACCTGGGTACGCTGCTCGCGTATCACCATCGCTTCCGGGTGCATACCAAAGGCATTTTTGAAACTAATTGACATGGCATTCGCCTCATTTCCGTCCTACTGATGAAAATAAAGCAAAAGGTGGGCCAAATATTTTTTTGAGTGTTAATTTGGTAGGTGTAGCAAGCATTAAGCCTTTTTGCGGTAGATAATACCTGGGTTACAACGGATCATTTCAAAGTCAGAGTTCACACTGGATAACGACTCAGAGGCGCCTAAAATCAGGTAACCACGCGGTCCTAAAGCCCCGGCGAACTGTCGGATAATCTTGGCTTTCACCTCGGGCGAGAAGTAAATCAGTACATTGCGGCAAAAGATAATATCGAACTGCCCCAACAGGGCATAACTATCCAGTAAGTTCAGATGGCGGAAACTGACATTCTTCCGCACGGCAGCTTTTAGCCGCATCATGCCGTTGCCACTGTCTTCAAAAAACTTTGCCCGCCGCTCCGGTGATAAACCACGCGATAACGCCAGACCATCGTATTCAGCACGCTGGCAATGCTCCAGCATGGTGTTGGAGATATCGGTACCCAGCACATGAATACCCAGGCTAAAGGAACCCGGCCGGCTTTGTTGATATTCCAGGCCCGTCATGGCAATCGAGTAAGGCTCCTGGCCAGAAGAGCTGGCTGCCGACCAGATTTTTAAGGTTCGGCTGGTTTTTTCCAGTTCAGGCAAAATCTGTTTTTTTAGCAGTTCAAATGGATAGGTATCACGAAACCACAGCGTTTCGTTGGTTGTCATGGCATCAATGACTGCAGAACGCAGCTGCCGCTCAAATGGGCTCAGTGTTTTTGCCACCAGCTCGGATAAAGAGGCCACATTAAAACGAGCCATCAGTGGACCAAGCCGGCTTTTTACCAGATATAGCTTATTATCTCCCAATACAATACCGCACTGTTGCTCCAGAAAATCACGGAACATCTTATATTCGCTGTCTTGCAGCTCACGATTCGACATCGATGGGTTCCTTAACTGCCATTAATCGACATGCAGCCACTTCTGAACAGACTCAGCCAGCTCATCCGGATTAAACTTAGCAATAAAATCATCCGCACCAACTTTTTGTACCATCTGCTGATTAAAAACCCCACTTAACGAAGTATGTAAGATGACATGCAACTTTTGCAATTTAGGTTCAGCTTTCAAGGCAGCGGTCAGGGTATAGCCATCCATCTCCGGCATTTCGATATCAGAAATCAGCAAACCCACTTTCTCAGTGATAGACGAGTCGCATTCAGCAGCCGTTTTCTGCAGAAACTCAAAGGCTTCACGACCATTTTTCACCAAATGCATTTTTACGCCCAGGTTCTCAAGTGCTTTTTTCACCTGGTTACGCGCAACCGCCGAGTCATCGGCAATCAAAATAAAGCGCTCTCCCAAGTCATGTTGCACAGCGGCGGCTGAAATCCGTTCACTGACCTGGGTGGGTGACGGGCTAATTTCTTCCAGGATTTTTTCCACATCCAGAATTTCAATCAACTCACCATCGACTTCGGTCACCGCAGTCAAATAACTTTGCTTACCGGCAGTTCCCTCCGGTGGAGCCATAATGGAATCCCAGTTGATATTAATGATGCGCTCAACCCCTTCCACCAAAAAACCCTGTACAGAACGATTGTACTCGGCAATCACCACAAAACTGGTCGACAGGTCGCTGATCGGCTTACCACCGATGGCCAGACTAAGATCAATCACCGAGATGGTTTGGCCACGGACATGTGCGATGCCCCTTATCCATTTATTACGTTTGGGCAAGGCCGTTAAATTAGGACACTGCAGTACTTCACGCACTTTAAATACATTGATCCCGTAGCGCTGTTTTCCAGGCAGCCGAAACAGCAACAACTCGAGGCGGTTTTGACCGACCAGTTGTGTGCGTTGATTTACGGAATCTAAAATACTTGCCATCAGCAGCTCCTGTCAGCGGGCAAAGGGGATCGATTCTTGCTACGATTCTTGCTAATTGACTGCAACGAGGCGCTTTCTACCCAAACCGCCTGAATTTTGACACTGGCTTCATATAGAAACGTGTCACTAAGCATAGCCGAAACCTTATGAAAATGTACGATAAAATCAGCTTCATTGCCAAAATTATCCTGTCGATTGTGGTTATTTTCACCACTACGGCTCCATCAGCCAATGAGCCGTTAAGTCACTATTCGCCAGAAGAGCTGACCGGACTGGCACGGCAATGGCTGAATGACACCCAACAAGACGACGCACAAACTGAGCGAGAATGGCAGCTGCAGGGCTTGGATCCCCGCATTGGCATAAAAAGCTGTGCTTTCCCTTTAGAGTTAAGCTTGCCTGGTGCTCTGCGCAATCGCCAGGCCACTGTGCAAATTCGCTGCGAAGGACCGCAGCCCTGGCAACTTTTTATCCCAGCTCGTTTCACCGATGTTGTCATGGTGGTGGTGGCCCGGCAAAATTTATCACCCGGCACCCGCTTAACCAGCGATATGCTGCAATTGGAACAGCGGGAACGGCGTTTACAACGAGGCACCCCGGTAGATAATCCCGAACTCATTTTAGGAGCTCGTAACCGCAGAGCCATTAGTCTGGGCCAAATGATTAGCTTGCAGGATCTTTGTCTTGTATGTCGTGGCGATGTTGTTACAATTCATGTAGATCATGCAAGTTTGAGTGTCAGCGCTACAGGTATCGCCGAGCAGGATGGCAGCCTGGGTGATGTGATTCGCATCCGCAACCGGCAGTCAAATCAGCTGATTGAAGCCAGAGTAACGGCAGTCAATGAAGTAAAAGTACACTTTTGATGTTTTTTACAGAAAAATAGCTAAAGTTTTCTGTATCCCTGCCGTTAGTATGAGCATAGGGAGTTTGATCAGTAGGTAGAGGTTTCAGATGGTCAGTCAAATTAATAACACCCCGCCAGCCAATGCTGGCAATCAGGTAAAGAAAGAAACGGTTGAACAAACCAACCAGCGGCAGCAGGTGACGCAGCAAAAGCAAGCGGCGGCCACCCCACAGCCTACGGCAACACAAGCCAAGCAGGACTCGGTGTCCATCACACCGCAAGCCAAGCAAATGGCACGGTTGCAGGAAAAAGCCAACAACAGTACTGGTATTGATCAGGAAAAGGTTGAAAAAATTAAACGTGCTATTGCTGAAGGCAAGTACCAGATTAACGTTGAGCAACTGGCCAAACGCATTATGCAATTTGAGAGCGAAATTTTTCGCAAGAACTGATGACAACCACTGATCTGAACACCCTACTCGTACAGCAAAAGGAGCACCTGGATGTGCTCCTTTCGTTATTGCGGCAAGAAATTGCCGCTATAGCCAACCGCAAGCCCGAAGAACTGGAAAGGCTGGGCCAACAAAAAGTGGCCTGTCTGGAGTCTTTGCAGCAGATGGATCAGCAGATCGCAGAGCACCCCGAACTGCAGGAAGCTAAACAAACTGATGATTTTAAACAGGCCATTGCTGTGATGGATGAGCTGCTTGCCAGCTGTAAGCAGCAAAATGAAGTAAACCGGATAGCGCTCGAACAAAGCCAGTTGAACTTACAGCATTTTAAAAATGAATTGCTGCAACTGCATGGCAAGTCAGGCCTGACCTACGATCGCAAAGGCAGACCTGCGGTCGATCATAAAGGCAAAGGCTTTAAAGCCTAAGTCTGCCTGAGCTGAAAGACCACATCAGTAATAGCGCACATGCCGTATCCGGCGCTGCGGTTGTTGTACTTGATAGAGCTCATACACGTTACGAAAATCCAGCTCCAATTCAGTAGCATAAGCATCCCCTACCGGGTAGCTTTTTACCACCCTGGCACCACGGATGACCCCCTGTACAGACGCTCTTAACTGTTCATCGCGCAGCAGTAATTGCTGCATGCTGGTATTAGCATCAATACGCATCCCATAAACCTGCTCAGCCAGTTCACGGTAAGCATCTAATTTGGACGCCTGCAATGCCATCAACATTTTATGTTGCTCATCCTCGCCAGGCTGCAGCGACAAAGGCGCATACCCCACAGCCCGAAGCACTGGAAACTGCTCTGGCGGAACGCTCTCCCACTCCACATGGCGATCTGCCACCAGACTACAGGCCGACACCAGCAGCAAACTGCACATAATCAGGATTTTGTTCATCATCAATCTCCATAGCCGATACGTTTTAAAAGCAAAACACGCGCCAACTTGCTCTATCGGGTCTGGTTTTGATAACAGTGGTACACAACTTGCTTTTTCACTGCCAAGAGACCATACCATGTCAAGAATCTGGCATAGTCAATGCTGAGGAAGTTCATCATGCGAATGCTGTTTATTGGGCTAGGGTTATTGCTTATTAGCTTAAGCGCTGCTGCCGATTGGGTTGAGGCCAGCGGCCAGGCAATCATCCGTGGCGGCGACGAAGCCGAAGCCCGCGCCAAAGCCACCGAAGATGCAGTCCGCCGTGCACTGCTTTATGCAGGCGCTTCTATCAGCAGTGTACAACAAGTGACCAATGGTTTACTGACAGAGAGCTCCATGCAATGGCAAAGCCATGCGGAAGTCAGGCAAATTAACGTGGTTCGTGAGCAGCGTATTGGTCGTACCCTGGAAGTGACCATTCGGGCAGATATATTTCCTCAGCATACGCAGTGCCTGGGAGCGAACTATAAAAAGCCAGTGTTAGTCAGTCCTTTTCCACTACGTCATCCTCAACAAAGTGTGATTGGTGAGCTACAAAGTATTGGTGAGGTCACTGCCAGGAAGGTTTTTCAACAGCTGCAGGGATTATCCAGCAGTTCACTCCCCGCCTGGCTGGACCACCCTGATCTTAACCGCCCCTTGTCCACCCGTGAGCGCAGCAGTTTATTGCAACAAACCAACTCGGATTATCTGGTCACGGCCAGCATTGAAGATATTTCTTTGGGCGATCGCACCGATATGAACCTGCGGTTCTGGTCCGATGCCCGGCGCGAACGTTTTTTCCATATGCGGCTGCAGCTGCAACAACTAAGCACTGGCAAGGTGTTGTTTCAGCAGGAATACCGTACCCAGGCACGCTGGGATTACCGTAAACGCACCACCATCACCCCACTTGATCACCGCTTCTGGCTCACCAGTTACGGCGAAGCCATCGGCCGGGTGTTGGATGCAGCCGTCATTGATATTGAAGATGCTTTGCGCTGCGAGCCCTTTATTGCTGCCATCACCGAAGTGGGCAACAACAGGATCCAGTTACAAAGTGGCCAGAACGTCGGGCTTAATCGTGGTGATGAACTGACCATCTTGTATCGTCAGCAAGGTATCCAGGGCGATAACACCCGCTTTCGCGTCAGCCCGTTAACCGTCCGTATTACCGAGCTTGGCTTTGATTGGGCTATGGCCGAAAGCGTAGGCGAGCGCTTGCTCAGCAATGTCCAGGTGGGGGATGCAGTCACAAAACTGTCACCTTGATAATCAATAAAAATGGGTACACCTAAAGTTGCCCATTTATTTTTTAGTCTAATCCCTTTACAGGGTTGTTCACTATCTGTACAATCCGCGCCTCCTCCTGGCAAGTCAGCTGAAAAGCTGTACACGCAAAGTCATGGGCCTAACGGAACCTGGTTCTTATGGTCGCCAGACTGCACTCCGCATCGACTTGCCATGATGGATTATACTTTGTTGTTGGCTAAATTGCCGAAGCATCGTTTTGCACTCAACTACCGAGGTTCACTCATTATGGTATCAAAAATCAAACCACTCAGTCTGGGTATGTTGCTGGCACTTTCTGCCACCGCAGCACAAGCAGAAATTCGCTTTAATGGCTTTGCCTCCATTCAGGCAGGCACTACTCTGTCCAGCTCTGATAACCTCTATGGTTACGATAACGAAGTTGATTTTAAAAACGAATCGCTGTTTGCCCTGCAAGCTCAAGCCGACTTAGGCGAGCGTTTATCCGTCACAGCTCAGTTGATGGGACGTGGTGCCAATGATTTCAAAGCAGAATTTGAGTGGGCTTATTTAACCTACGAACTGAACCCGCAGACCCGGATCAACGCAGGCCGCTTGCGCACCCCGTTCTACCGCTACTCCGATTTTATGGATGTAGGCTATGCCTATGATTGGGCCCGGGTGCCAAGCTCTGTTTACAACCTGGATTTTAACAATCTGGAAGGTGTTTCACTGGTACGTTTCGGCCAGTTAGGTGAAGTAGACTCGACCTTGCAACTGATTCTGGGTAGCTACAGCGGCACCACCGACATAAACATGGCAACTACCGATGCAGATATTAAGCGCGTTGCCGGCGCTACCTGGGAGCTGGTACAGGGTGATTTTACGGCCCGGCTGGCTTATCTGACTGGCAAGCTGACTATGGTTGATCAAGATGGTGGACTTAGTGGTTTGCTGAACCTGCTGGAACAATCTGGTTTTGCCGATACGGCCAGCCAAATTCGTATCGATGATGCCAACAGCGCCTTTATGGGCCTGGCCTTGGGGTACGACAATGGAAGTGTGGTACTAAGTGGCGAAGTCGTGCGAGCCCGGGTGAAAGATACTGTGATCCCAACTCAAAATGGTTATTACCTTTCAGCAGGTTACCGCATCAACAGTTACACCCCTTTTGTCAGTTTTGAACGCCGTGATAACGATGGCAAAGCAGCAATTTATCAGGCATTGGCCGCTGAAAACCCGTTCCGCCCGGCCGTTACTGGCGTGGTGGAAAGCTTTACCATCAAACAGGACACATGGAATATTGGCAGCCGCTTCGACTTCCACCCATCAGCTGCCCTTAAGGTGCAGTTTAGCTCACAAAAAGACAAAGTAGCCGATCGCCGTGATCAGTTGCTGTCAGTCGGCATTGATCTGGTATTTTAAGGAGCTAATGATGAAAAAATTATTACTTGCTGCATTTGCTTTTGCTTCATCTGTCTGCATTGCTGATATTGCCGTGATTGCCCATCCGGCAACTGCTGATACCAGTTTGGACGAAGTATCCAGAATATATATGGGACGAGCTGGTGGTTTAATGCCCGTTAATTTACCGGAAGGCCATCCACTGCGTGATCAGTTTGAGCAAGCAGCGTTAGGTCGCAGCCCGGCACAAATGAAAGCTTATTGGTCACGCCTGGTATTTACCGGCAAAGGCCGCCCACCGGTAGAGGTCGACTCAGTTGCAGCTAAAATTGACTTTGTTGCAGCCAACCCAAATAGCCTGGGTTATATCCCGGCCAGTGAGGTGACGGATCAGGTACGGGTGATTGCTACTATCGCCAACTAAGGCGCTGCTTTACTGCTCAACAATGCCGGCTTCAAGCCGGCATTTTCATTGGGTTAAAGCCCCTATCATACCAAAGCAAAACCACTGGCCCGCTGCACACGCTGCGCTATGGTACTGGCCAGCACAGCGTCATTATCGTAGATCAGGGTAAACCTTGTTTTGGCCCGGGTGATACCGGTATAAAGCAGCTCACGGGTCAGTACCGGGCTGCTGTTTGCTGGTAGCAACAACGCCGTATGCATAAACTCTGAGCCCTGTGATTTATGCACCGTCATCGCATACACCGTTTCGACACTGTGCAACCGGCTGGGCAACACCCAGCGAATACCGCCTTCACCATCCGAAAACGCCACCCGCAGCACCATGCCAGCTTGCTCCTGCATGGCTAAACAGACGCCAATATCGCCATTCATCAGTTGCAGGTGATAATCGTTGCGGGTCATCAGCACAGGCCGTCCCGGATACCAGGCCTGCCCCTGCGGCTTGATCAGATCATGCCGGGCCAGTAGCTGCTCGATGCGGGTATTCAGCCCTTGCACCCCCCAGTCCCCTTCGCGCACAGCGCCGAGCAGCTGAAAATCACGTTGCAATGCCAGAATCTGCAGTGCCGCCTGGTTACGCTGCACTGGCTCGGCTGCAGGGTCAAACCCAGTCACGGCAGTTAAATACGGCCGGTAGCCGGTCAGCAGCAACGCCTTCAGCGCATCGCCAAAAGGCGTGGCTGTAAAAGCGGATGCTGTGGTCCGGGCTGCTGTTCCGGCCGATGTGGACATACTTTGCTGCAACAACTGCACCGGGCTATCCGGCCCAGCGGCTATCTCTTTGATAACCGCTATTGCAGAGCGGGCATTTTCAGAAGGATCCACGACCGAACCTGCTTCAGCCTCGGTAGTAGTATTACCGCCACGATTGACCAGGCTGGCCAACTGATGAATGGCGCCCCCTTCTTTAAAGCGATAACTGTGTCGCAGCATCGCCGTTACCTGTGCGAGCGCCGGGGCATCCTCGGTTGCCACAAACTGCTCTGGCACCCTGGCTGCACATAGTTGCTGCAAATAGGCCGCTATGTCTGGCAGGTAGTTGCCGGCTTCGGCAAAGCGACACAAGTCCCCCAGCACCGAGCCCGCTTCCACCGATGCCAATTGATCCTTATCGCCCAACAAGTACAAGCGGCAATTGGCCGGCAAGGCCTGCACCAGCGCTGCCATCAGTTCTACATCCACCATCGAGGCTTCATCCACCACCACCACATCGGCAGCCAGTGGGTTTTGCCGCTGATGCTTAAAGTGCCGGCTATCGGGCCGGGCGCCAAGCAAGCGATGCACGGTTTGTACCTGAGTTGGCAGCCAGGCTTTTAGCTGCTCAGGCTCTGGCAGCGGCAAGGCGCTCACATCCAGCTGCTGCAAACTCTGGGCAATGGACTCATTCAGGCGGGCAGCGGCTTTACCGGTGGGGGCGGCCAGCAGGATCTGCAGTGGTTTTTGCTGCCCGGTCAGCTGAATCCCCTGCAGCAGTGCCAGCAGTTTGATCACCGTAGTGGTTTTGCCGGTGCCGGGCCCACCGGTAATAATCGCAAAGCGACTGCGCAGCGCTAAAGCACAGGCGGCCATCTGCCAGTCAAAAGGCATTGCACGCTTATGCTGCGGGAAAAGCCCCTGCAGCAAGGCTCCGACTGAGGCAACAGCCAACTGCGGCATGGCTTGCATACGGCGGGTTATTTCGCGGCCAATCAACTGCTCGTACTGCCAGTAACGACGCATGTACAACAGCGGCTGATGCACGCTGCCTGCCAGTACAAAGGGAGCATTGCCCGCCAGTACCAAGGGGGCATTGGCAAATGCTTGCTGATCGTGCAACTGGCAGCTCACCAGGCTGGAGCCTTGCAGCACCTGCAACCAGTCCTGCAAGCGGTAAGCGCTCAGGTATTGTTTTAAGCCGGTATCGGCCTGCTGCCAGAGCTCACTGCGTCCGGGCAGGGCCTGAATAGTGCCCTGCTCCTGGTTAGTGCCTTGCGCCAGGGTCGCAGCGATATCCAGACAAACATGGCCGCGACCATTGGCCTCACTGCACAGCAAAATGGCCAGCAGTTCCAGCTCGGTCAGCTCCGGCAATTGCCGGTAGAAAAACTGCGCCAGCATCCAATCCAGCTTACGGATAAGCCCGGCCTCACTCCAGGCTTGCGCTTGCTGCAATAACGAAGCTCCAGCTGCCTTCACGCTCTGTGCTGTCATGTTCTTCATACTTTGTCCTGTCATGCAGAGCCCTCCCTCATCACATCGCTCTGCTGCCACAACGCACCGGCTATGGTTTCCCCTTGAAACAGCGCATCCAGCTGCTCTATCAAGGCCCGCTCTGGCCGGTACTGCCATAATCCGTGCTGGTTGGGCTCGGCAGCACCACGCACAAACCAGTACCAGGCACCGCCGATATGGCGATCGTAATCGTAATCTACTAACCGGCTTTGCAATAAGCGATGCAGTGCCAGTATGTACAGCACCAACTGCATGTCGTAGCGATGGCTCAGCATCGCTTGCTGCATCGCCTGCTGGTGGTAACTGCTATCCTCATCCCCCAGACTGTTGGTTTTCCAGTCCAGCACATAGTAACGGCCCTGATGCTCAACCACCATATCGATAAAGCCTTTTACCATGCCGTTTAGTTGCTCCGGCTCTGCCTGTGGCCGCCCTTCCCCAGGCAGCACAAAGTGCTGGATCAGCCGATCCAACTGACAGCTGCTCACCTGTTCACTGGGCAATAAGAACTCCAGCTCCACCGCAATCTGCGCTGGCGTTAATGCCATCAGCTGCAGCGGCAGCTCGCCGGCCCCCAGTGGTACCGACTGCTGCAAAAACTGCCCCAGCCAGTCACTCAGAGCCTCTGCAGCCTCTGCCATCCCCAGCGCCTGACAACGGCTGTGCAGCTCTGCCAGCCGCCCCGTAGCATCCTGCACCGCGGCAGCAAAACCAGACCAGCAGCGGCCATCGCTATCCAGATAACGATGCGCGGCTGCCCATTCCAGTACAGCGTGGATAAAGGTGCCAAAGGCCGCTCCTTTGGGCAGTTGGTGCATCAACTGTGATGCGACGGTCGCGACCGGTGACCGCAGGGTGCTCGCTGTACTCACTATACTCCCGCTGCTTTCGGTGCTGTCTGCCGCATACAGCTCGGCTTGCAATGCCGCTTTGGCATCGTCGGGCTCGCTTAAATCCATGGCTGCCGCACGGCTTGCCTGCGCAAGGTGTTCATGGGCATAAGCCTGAAAACGAATGGCCGAGTAACTGGCTATCCACCAACGCTGATAAGGTGGTAGCTGTGGGCAAGCGGCAGGCTCCAGCAGCGGCAGCGCTTCTGCCGGCTGATAAGGCTCGGCGTCCGCATCAGGCTCCAGCTGCAGCAGTACGCCCTGCCGGGCTAGATCCTGCAATTGCTGCTGCAACTCGGCGGGTTGCTGGTAAGGTTTATCCCCGTTAAACAAATAGCCAAAAGCGCCCTGATGGTTTTGCATTTTTTTGCCCTGCAGGCAAACGGCCGCGGTGCCAAGCCAGAGGCCATGCCGTGCCCGGGTCAGCGCTACATACAACAGCCGCATATCCTCACTGAGCCGCTCATCATCAGCTTGTTGCCAGGCAGCAGGAAAAGCCTCTTTGCCGGCCACTTCAGTGCCGCTATAGCCCGCATCCCGGTAAGGGACCTGCCGCACCTTGCCATCGATGGGTCGCCAAGCAACCACAAAGGGCAAAAACACCAGCGGGTACTCCAGGCCTTTGGATTTATGAATGGTGATGATTTTGACCAGGGCAGCATCGCTTTCCAACCGGATCACCTGCTCTTCGCCTGGTTCAGCCAGATGCTCGGCCAGTTGGCGGATCAGTGCCTGCTCGCCCTCCAGCTGCACCGCCTGTTGCTGCAGCCAGTCGGCCAGATGCAGCAGGTTGGTCAACTGCCGCTCGCCCTGTTGCTGGCGCAGTAAACGGGCCGGCAGCTGATAATGATCCAGCAATTGGCGCAGCATCGCCAGCACGCCCTGGCTGCGCCAGCAGGCCTGCAAGCGCAAAAAGCACTGGACCTGGGCTTCCAGCGCCAGTTCATCCTGCTGCCAGGCCATCAGTTGCTGCAACGACAGTCCAAGGCTTGGCGTGGCAAGCGCAGCTTTCACCAGACTTAAATCCATCGGGCTGGCGCAGGCCCGCAGCCAGAGCAGCACATCCGCCGCTTCGGCCGTGGCGAACACCGAGCCCCGATCGGATAAGTACACCGCCGGTACCTGCAGTTTGGCCAGCTCAGCCTTGATCAACTGCGCCTCTTGCTGGCTGCGTACCAGCACCGCAATGTCTTCTGCTGCCAGCGGCCGGCTTTGTTCACCCTCAAAGCGGCAGCGCCCGGCACTGGCGGCATTAAGCAAAAAAGCAATCCGGCTGGTACACAGCCTGGCACTGTGCTCACGGTAAGCACTGATGCGCCAGGGCTCGTCACCGGCCAGATGCTGAATGTGCAGTGCTGGCAATGGCTTGCCATCCAGCAGCAGTTGCTCGTTGCGACCACTGGCGCTAACCGCCGTAAAGGGCAGCGGATTATCGGCCCTGTGTTCGCTTTTAAAGCGAAAGGCAGCGCGCGGATGCGCTTCAGCCTGGATAAACAGCTGATTGCAGGCATCGACCACCGCCTGGGTGGAGCGAAAGTTGCGGTTTAAGCTGTAATGGCGGCCGGCGGTATCCTGCCGCGCCTGCAAGTAGGTATGAATATCAGCACCGCGAAAGCTGTAAATGGCTTGCTTGGGATCGCCAATCAGCACCACGGCGGTATGATTATCGTTGTCGGCAATGCGGTAAATGCGGTTGAAAATGCCGTATTGCACCGGATCGGTATCCTGAAACTCGTCAATCAGCGCCACCGGATACGCTGCCCGGATAGCGGCCGCCAGCTGGCTGGCATGCTCACCGGCCTGCGCCGGATCCAGTGCCTGATGCAACTCGGTCAGTAAGTCGTTAAACCCCAGCTGCGCCTGGCGGTTCAGCCGTCGCTTCAGCTCATGCCGGCACCAGTTCAGGGCATGGCTTAAAATGCCCTCTTTCAGGCAGATCTGATTGGTATCCTCTGCCTCTGCCTGCTGCAGCAAGTCGGCCAAAGCGGCCATAGCGACAAAAGCCGGGTGATCCGGCTCGGACTCAGGTGCCTGATCTTTTTTCCAGACAAAACGCCCGGTGGCAAAATTGGCCATTTTTTTATCGAAGCCACGCTGCCCCAGGCTCCACTGCGCCAGCTCGCTTAACATGCGCTGAAACTTGTCGGTGGTATTGGAATAATGCCGGCTGGCATTGAAACGACTTTGCAAGGCCAGCAGCTGCTGCTCAAGTTCCGGCCAATGCTCAGCCCACAACTTTTGTACTGACTGCTCCAAAGTGGCAAAGGCGGCCTGCTGCGCTTGCTGCTGTTGCCTGGCGGCGATGGCTTCAGTCAGCAAGGCCTGCAATTCAGCGTCCTGCTCAAGCTGAAAAGGAGCCCCGGCAAACAGCAACACCGGCTCGGCCTGGCTTAACAGGGAGAGCAAGGCTTTACGCAACCGATCCGGGTTCAGATAACACTGCTGCACCACAGCAGCACCATCGGCCGACAAGGGGTAAAAGTGCTGTCGCCAGTAGTCTTTGACCAGGGTATCCAGCAACTCCGTCTGATCAGTTAACAGCTCGCGTTGAAACAAGCCCCGGCTGTCAAAAGCATGCTCCGCCAGCATTTTATGGCACCAACCATGAATGGTGGCAATCATGGCTTCATCCATGGCTTCGGCCGCCCGCTTTAAACGCAAGGCACAACCAGGCCAATCCTGATCCGGGTAACTCAGTACCAACTGCCACAGCGGATCCGCTGCTGGCGGCTGTTGACGCAGCGCAGACGGGGACTGACGAAACAGACGGGCCGCTTCCACCAGTCGTTGCCGCACCCGGCTACGCAGTTCCTCTGTCGCCGCTTCGGTAAAGGTCAGCACCAGGATATCCCGTGGCGTGAGCGGCCGGCTAAAGGCGGATGTTTCTGAGCGTTGTTCGGAGCTATGCTCAGAGCTATGCACATCGCCATGGCCCAGCACAAGCCGCACATAGAGCAAGGCCAGCGAGAAGGTCTTGCCGGTGCCGGCACTGGCTTCAATCAGGCGGCTGCCATAAAGCGGAAAACGCAGTAAATCCAAATCCTGTGCCTTCATTGGCTTCCTCCTAAGGCCAGCTGCTGCAGCAGCGGTGCATACAGTGCCTCACCAAGGGCTGCAAAATCGGCATCGGTACTCAGTTGCGCAAAATCAGGCCAGTAGCGTTGCAACAACGGATAGTCGCGCACTTCGGCAGTGATGGCGTAATCGCCCTGAAAATCACTGCCTTCATAACTCTGAACAGCGGATTTTTCATCGCCGCTTAACAAGGCCAGCATGGTTTTACAGGCCAGCGGCAAAGGACGTTGCAACGCTTGCAAGTAGCTATCCAACAACTGATTGAACAGCTGCAAAGCCTGCGCTTTATCAAGCGGCGGCAAGCGAAAAATTGCATCCGGCCCAATCAACAGGGTTTCAACCGCACCGGCCTGCTGTGCCAGCAGATGCGCCGGCCAAAAGCGGCACAGATGGTAGCTTTTCAGTTGCTGCTTCGCATCAAACAACCGGCTGGGCTGCACCATTAAACGCAGCAAACGGCCATCCTGATGCTGACGAATATCGCTCAGACTGTCTTCAAATACCACCGGCAGCGCTTCATCCAGCACCTGCTGCCAGTACAGGGTGTCGCCATAAGGTGCCGATTGCAGCTGCAGCTGTTGCCACTGCTGCAGCAACGGTGCCAGCTGCTGATTTTTTTGCTGCATCAATAAAGCACCAAAGCCGCCCATCGGTAAAGCACCGGCCCGCTGCAAGCGGGTTGTTTCCTGCTGCAGCAGTTGCTCGGTAGTCAGTGGCTGATCTTGCGGCGCCCCCCCTGCACTTAGCCCCTGCGCCAGCCGCGCGATCAAAGCCTGATCCAGCACCCAACCATCCAGACCACCGGCAGCAAAAAGCTCATCGTCACGCTCGCTGTCCGCTTCAAAGCCACTGTAAATCCCGAGGCGCTTTTCATACAGCACGCGGGCCGGATGCCGTAAAAAGCTGGCCAAATCACTCAGACGAATGTGCGTGGCTTCCAGTGGAAAACTTGGCGGCGCTGTATCCTCTGTCTGAGCCATGCCAGGCTCTAAAGCGGCGCGCCAGTCTTCGGCATAGCTGAACAATCGCGGGTCACGCCCAGGCTCAAAGTAACGGCGACTAAAGGGCTGCAGCGGATGATCGACCGTCAACTGCTGCAAGAGCTTTTGCTCTGGATAGGCTGTTTCCAGATAATCCTGCAATTGACCAACCAGTACTGAAGGCGGCTTTTCACTGTTATCGCGGATACTAAAGCCCACCCAACTCAACACCAATTTGTGGCGAGCCGCCTGCAGTGCTTCTAAAAACAGGTAATGATCATCGTCCCGGCGCGAACGATCCCCCGGGCGATAACCGGCTTGCATCAGATCAAAATCATTGCGCTGAACCGGGCGCGGATAATCGCCATCGTTCATGCCCAGCAACCAGATCTGACCAAAAGGAATGGCCCGCATCGGCATCAGGGTGGCAAAGTTCACCGCTCCGGCCAAAAAGCGCTGCTGCAGACTGGGCTGATCCAGCTCGCTTAACAGCGCATCGCGCACCACCTCCAATGCCAGCGGCTGCTCAGCCAGCCCGCTGTCGGCCAGGTGCTGCTGCAGGCGGCTTAGTTGCTGACGAATACGGGCATCGGCCTGCTGATCGGCCGGACTTTGCGGCACAAAGAATTGCTCCAGCAGCATCAAGAGCAACGGTTGCCAGTCTGCCGCTTTATGGGGCTGCTGCAACTGCTGCCAACTGTATTCCAGCGCATGCACCAGCTCGGCCAAAGGCCCAACCAGAGCGGCATCCAATCCTGCCACTTCATCGTAAGGCTCGATGTCCTGCCAGGCTTCGCCCTCACCCGCCACATAGCCCAGCAGCATCCGCTTTAAGCCAAACCACCAGCTGTTTTGCTCCAGTTGTTCGGGCAAGCCAAAGGCTGCCCGTTGCTGACCACTTAATCCCCAACGAATATTGGCCCCTTCAATCCAGGGCTTTAAGCGGGCAATCCCCGCTTCATCCAGCCCAAAGCGCTGTTGCAGCGCAGAGGTATCCAGCAAGTCCAGCATGGCACTGACGGTAAAGCGGTTATCCGGCAAACGCAGCAGGGTTTCAAAAGCCAGCAACAGGGTATTGCGGTGACGCAGCCCCTGATCGGCAACAAAGTACGGCAAATACCGCGGATCTTCCGGCCGGAACCGGCCAAAAGTAGCCGCAATGTAAGGGGCGTATTGGTTGATATCCGGCACCATCACCAGAATATCGCGTGGCGTAAGCGACTGGCCCTGCTGCCTGGCCTGACTGAGCTCATGCAGCAGTTGATCGTGCAAAACCTCCAGCTCGCGCAACGGGCTATGACAACGCATAAACTGCAGACTGCGATCACTGACTGGCACCTGCGTTTTCATGTTGGCGCGCTCTTCAGCCGAGCGCAGTTCAAGAATATCCTGCTGCAGTTGCTGCAACAAAGTCGCTTCACCGGGCGACTCAAACAAATCAATACGACCGGCAAAATACTGCTGATAACGGCCACTGTCATCCAATTCATCCAGCAAATGCAGGTAATCCCGCCCTTGTTTGCCAAGTGCTGCCAGTAAGGGGTTCCCAGCCAGGTGCAGCTGCTCTGCCGATAACTGCGCCAGTGGATGCTGCTCTGGCCGCCTGGCCCGGCGGTATTCCTGGCGCAATAAATCGCGGCCATCAATCAAATCGCCCCAATACTGCTGACAGGGATTGCTGACAAAGAGCAGCACCTGACAAAAGGGCGACAAGGCGTGCAGAGCATCCAGCGTTTGGCGCGGCAATGAGGAGATGCCAAACACTACCACCCGCCGCGGCAAACCGGCCGGTCGGGCCTGTAATTGCTGACAGGCGGCTAAAAATTGCTGATGCACATCGGCACGGCTTAATGCTGTGGGCTGCTGGCTTTGGATCTGCTGCTGCAGCTGACGCCACAGCCAGGGCTGCCACAGCTGGTGAGCCGGCAGCGGATGGCCATCGATGCTGTCATTGCCTTGCTGCCACTGCTGCAGCCAATCGGCCCGGTACACCTGATACTGGTCAAATAAATCAGCCAGCTGAAACGCCAGCTGATAACAACGCCTTGGATCGGTTGGGTCTTTGGCCAAAAAACCATGCAAGGGCGCAAGTTCCGAAAGCTCCGGCAACGGCTGTAGCAGGCGGTACAAACGCCAGCCAAGTGCATCCTTGTTGTAGGGCGATTCGGCCGGTAAGGCCGGCAGCACAGCACGGTAGGCCTGCCATAAAAACCGGCCCGGCAGTTCAGTGCAAATCCCGGCAGCAATGCCGAGGCCGCCCTGGGTTTTCGGCGCGGCCAGTGCCAGTTTTAGCCACTGGGCAATGCCGTTGCTTTGTACCAGAAAGGTTTCGGTTTCCAGCGGCGATAACGGGTAGCGCTGACACCACTGCAGCATCACATCGCGCAATTGCTCCAGTCGATTGCCCTGTAGCACCATAAAACCTGTCGGCCAATCCTGATCTGCCATAAGCTCCCTGTTCTGTTCAACCTTGATTTGTTTTGTTCACAGTATGCCATAGCTTGTTGCGTTCAAGGCATCAATCAACCTCAGATTAGCAAAAACTCCAACCACTAAGAATTTGATTTTGGCAGGAAAAGTCAAATGTCTTTAAGCAGTTGTCGCAAGACCACATCAGTATGTTCACCCAGCTCTGGCGGGGCAAGATCGAATGACAACGGGGTGGCGGAGAACTTGACCGGATTAGCCACCATAGGCACCAAATAACCTTTGGCATGAGTGGCCTGGATTTGCATGCCTCTGGCCTGCACCTGCGGATCAGCAAATACTTGCTCCAGGTCATTGATGGGCCCACAAGGCACATGCTGCTCAGATAAAGCGTTGACCCAGTGCGCTACCCCATGTTGCAACAGCTGAACGGCAAGCAATGGGATCAGAGCATCACGGTGCTGTACTCGAAGCGCATTGCTGCAAAAACGGGGATCATCGGCTAGCTCCGCACAGCCTAACACCTGACAGCAGCTCTGAAACTGGCGATCATTGCCCACGGCCAGCAGAATAAAGCCATCTTTGACCTGCATAGCCTGATAAGGCACGATGTTCGGATGAGCGGTGCCAAGACGTTCGGGCACCACACCACTCACCAGATAATTCGCGGCCTGATTGGCCAGCCAGGCCACCTGGGTATCCAGCAGCGCTAAATCAATGTATTGGCCCTGGCCGGTCTGGTTGCGATGGTGTAAGGCCGCCAAAATGGCTGAAACCGCGTACATGCCAGTCATCAAATCAGCAGCCGCAACGCCCACTTTCTGAGGGCCGCCGCCGGGCTTATCATCCGGCTCACCGGTGATGCTCATCAGGCCACCGAGGCCCTGGATCATCGCATCGTAACCAGCCTGGTGGGCATATGGACCGGTCTGGCCAAAGCCAGTGATGGAGCAATAAATCAGCCGGGGATGAAGCGCCGCCAGGCTTGGATAGTCAAGCCCATACCTGGCAAGACCACCCACTTTGTAGTTTTCCACCAGCACATCGGCCTGGGCAGCCAGCTGACGGATGTGCTGCTGGCCCTGCTGACTGGAGATATCGATACAGATCGAACGTTTACCACGGTTGGCACACAAAAAATAGGCCGATTGGCCGGTATTCTGCCCTGCGGCATCGTGCAAAAACGGTGGGCCCCAGCGCCTGGTATCATCGCCTTCACCAGGCTTTTCTACCTTCCAAACCTCAGCGCCATAATCGGCCAACACCTGCGTAGCCCAAGGCCCCGCCAGAATGCGGCTTAAATCCAGTACTTTTACACCTTGCAGTGGGCCTGCCATACACAACTCCAAAATTCCAAGTGTCCACTATGGTCGAGAGTATCGGATTTATCCATAAAATTCGCTTGAACGCCAAAAGATGCCACGCTAACACAGTATAAATGGCAACAACCGGGCTATATCGACAATCAGCAGTGGAGTGTTCATGGTTTTCGCATAAAAATGCTAAAAAAGCAGGCAATGAAATGGCTGCCCCAGCAGGAATCGAACCTGCAACTGCCCCTTAGGAGGGGGCCGTTATATCCATTTAACTATAGGGCAACAGCGCAGGATTCTACCAGAAAATGACGAGCAACCAAAAGCCTTGATTTATGGACGGATTTGATTCAACACCAGGTGAGGAATAAATGCACTGGCACTGCTGCTGATAGTTTGGGCATCCAGCTGAACAACCCGGGCCTGAATTTCCATGCCTCGCTCTGTTGTAATGAGGGTACCCGTAAGCACGGCATCCATCTGTAGCTGCCTGGCCAGCAGGCGGGTATCGCGCGATAAGGCGAAATCGCCTTGAGGTCCAACCCAGAACTGGCTGGTGAGCTTATGCTCCACCACCGCAATACCATGCTGTGGTAAGGCTGTACGCAACAGCTCGGCCAGTTGATTGCCCAGTGGCGTACCCTGCGTAAGGCTTTCATCCAGCTCCACAAAGCTGCTGATGACTATGCGCTGTGCTTTGATGGCATCGCTTTGCGCCAGCTGATAGGCCAATTGGTCTGCATAGTGCTGCAAACGTTTCTGACTGTGGGGCAAATAAGGCAACCATGCTGCATCAGATGCGTGATTGGAGGAGGCAACGGGTTGACGATACCAGCTGGCTGGCTCAGGCAGTTTGGCCGGCTCATGTTCCATGTTCTGACACTGATCATCACGGCAAAACGAGAGCTGGCTGCACCCATTCAGCAGTATCGGGCTAAATAATAGAATGGTAAGCAGTAACAGCCTGTGCATTAATCAGCGCCTTGTTTTAATAACACCCGGTGATGACGCTCGGATGGCTGCAAACCGGCAATCACTGGCTGAGGGATAAAGCCTTGAGCAGCGGCCAGTACCCGCTTGGAGTCGATGCCTACCAGGCGGGCATTAACCATCACACCGGACTGGTGCCGCACCAAAGTGCCCGCCAGCACGTACTCGATGGGTTGCTCTTCGCGCAGCTCCAGAAAGTCCCGGCTAAACACAAAGTCGCCTTGCGGTGTTACCCGGATGAAATCGGTGGTTTTAAAGTCGATTTGATGCAAACCGAACTGGTGCACTTCGTGGATAAAGCTTTCCGCCAATTGATTACCGAGCAAATCACTCTCATCATAAGGACCGTCCAGATAGACAAAGCTGGTGACGGCAAAAACGGAATTGGCGATTTTTGGGTCCATCACCGCCATCAAATCGTGCATCATGCCCTGAACATAGTGATTCAGCGACATACGCTGCTCACCCTGATACCGTTGCTGCAAGCGTGCCTCGGCACGCCGGTTGCTGCTGTAGTTCGCTTGCTGTGCAGTCAGGCTCTGGTAGTAACTGGCATCTGGTTCCGCTGCGGCAGGTGGTGGTGTGGCCTTTAAAGTGCGCTCCCGGTAATCTTGCCATTTCTGCTGCGATGCGCAGCCACTAAGCAGCACTAAAGCGACCAGCCCGATAACACCCTGCAGGGTTAAACCGCCGCGCCTGATACTGCTTCGCCAAATCTTGCTACGCCTGCTATTGCTCAGCATAGAGCCCCCTGCTTTCGAGTTAATGAGATGACCGGTAGATCCTTTGTTGGCGCAGCTGCACCTGCTCGGCAGAGCCCAACACAGCGGTTGGGATTTGATCGGCAGCAGCAGCCACTACCCGGTTTGTCTCTGTATCGACCAGCCGTGCATTAACTATAGTAAAATCTTCGTGTTGCGACAGGGTACCTGCAATCACATAGCGTACAGACTGTTCGGTGGCCAATTCAGATAACTGCCGGGTAAGCAGACTATCATGTTGAGCGTGCAATTGAAGAGCCTGGCCGGCACGGAACTCAGTGACCTGATAGCCTAACTGGCTGGCCACTGTCAGCATGCTTTCCTGCAGCTGCAACCCAAGGTGGCGCATCCGCACATTGGTCTGATCGGGCTGCAAGGTTGCGCTGTCGGTGAAAGTCACCGCCGTCATGCTGCCATGCGGTAAAGGCGGCAAGCCGGTCAAAAGTTGATCAGCCAGCCGTTCGGTATAAAACAACACAGGATCCAGGCGTGGTTTTGCCTCTGGTGCGGCAGCTTGTTGCCTAAGCGCTGTCTGGCTGCAGGCGCTCAACACCAGCACAAACATTAGGAGTAGCCCGTTTTTCACAATAACGCCTCAACTTTCAACCACAGATAGCAGCGTTCATTCAAAATCGGTGCCAAAACCACAACATCACACTGAAAACGGATACTGAATAGCCGGGTGGCACTGATAGCCTTCCACCGCAAAATCATCCAGCGTGACCCAGGTTTCCAGATCCTGTAAGGATTGAATTTTCGGGTTGATACTAAGTTTGGGTGAAGGAAAAGGCTCTCGCTTTAATTGCACATCCCGCATCAGCGCCAATTGGTCTTCATAAATATGCGCATTGACGATTTTGTGGTAAGCCACACCCGGTTTTAAGCCACAAATTTGCGCCATCAGCGCCAAAAAAGTAAAAACCTGCACCTGATTGAAGTTCAGCCCCAAAGGCACATCGCAAGAGCGCTGATAACTGGTCAGGTAGAGCGTATCCCCCAGTAACGAGAAGTTGTGGGTGTGCATGCAGGGACGCAGGCAACCACGGTCAAACTCGCCAGGGTTGTAGAAAGTGATGATCTCACCACGATCATCTTTACCCTGGCTTAAATCGGTGACCACTTTTTGCAACTGATCGATCACACGCCCATCGGGGCCAGCCCAGGCTCTGCCCTGTACACCATACACCCGTCCCATATCATCCACGCCTTTTCGATGCGGGTTGGCCAGCCAGGCGGCGTTGTCATTGGCATTGGCATCCCAGGTTTTGGTGCCAAGAGCTCTGAAGTCGGCCGCATTGCTGTAGCCGCGAATGTAGCCCAACAACTCAGCAATGGCGGCTTTCCAGTAGCTTTTGCGGGTGGTAATCAGTGGAAACTCGTTGGCGGCTACCTGGTATTCCAGATCAGCATTGATCACGGTCAGGCAGCGTTTGCCGGTGCGCTCATTCACCACCCAGTGACCTTGCTCGATAATACGTTGGCAAAGCGCCAGATACTGCTTCATAAGGCCCCCTTCTTGCCTGATGTTCCAGTTGGTTTGCTCGCTGCATCCCTGCCCGGCTGGCGCAGCTGGCAATAACCGATCAGTGCAAGGCCGGCCAGGATCATCGGCAGACAGAGCCACTGCCCCATGGTCATGCCCAGTGACAACACGCCAAGGTGTGCATCCGGCTCACGGAAGAACTCGACGATAAACCGTGCCACACCATACCCCAACAGGAAGACGCCGCCTAAAGTGCCTTTCGCGGGTTTGAAATGACGTACCAGCAGGATAATGACAAACAGCAGGATGCCTTCCAAAGCTACATGGTAGAGCTGGGATGGGTGGCGCGGCAGCGGTCCGGCCCCCGGGAAGACCATACCCCAGGGCACCTCGGTCACCCGCCCCCACAGCTCAGCATTGATAAAGTTACCAATACGGCCAGCAGCAAGTCCAAGCGGGATCAGGGGGGCGGCGAAATCACCCAGTGCCAGGAAGTCTTTTTGATACTTGCGGGAAAACCAGGCCATCGCTGCCAGCACCCCGAGCAAACCACCATGAAAGGACATACCACCGGTCCAGATTTTTACCAGATACAGCGGGTCGGCCAAGAAGCTGTCGAACTGATAGAACAGCACATAACCAATACGCCCCCCAAGAATGACGCCTAAAAAGCCGTAGAACAACAAATCACTGACTTGCTGTGACGTCCAGCCGGAGCCAGGTTTGGCTGCCGAACGATTGGCAAGCCACCAGGCCAGGGCAAACGCCACCAGGTACATTAAACCATACCAATGAATGGCCAGTGGACCGATGCTGATAGCCACCGGATCGATATTTGGGAAACTAAGATATGATTGCGACATGGGATCGTTTAAGTCCTGCTTAGGCAAAAAACATGCGAACGGCGACCAGCATTAAAAAAACACCGAAGAAGCGCTTAATTTTCATCACCGGCAACTGTTGGGTCAGTCGAGCCCCTATCGGCGCGGTGAAAATGGATGTCAGGATAATCCCCAACATGGCTGGCAAATAAATAAAGCCGAGGAAACCATCACTCAACTGGTACTGCTGCCAACCGGCGATAACATAGCCCAGCGTGCCGAAAAGTGCAATTGCCACCCCACTGGCCGCAGCGCAGCCAATGGCCCGCTTCATATCCACCGAGTAATAATTGAGCACAGGGACAAATAAAGCACCACCACCAATGCCCAACAAACTGGCCAAGCCGCCCAGCACACCAGAAGCCCCGACTATGGCCGGATTACCTGGTAAGGTGCGTTTTCCCACCACAGAACGGGAGCCCAGCATCCGCAGGGCAATCAGGGTAACCGCCACCGCAAAAATCCTCTGCAACACCACCCCGTCGACCAGATGCGCCAGATAGCCAACACACCAGGCCCCAATAGCAGAGCCCAACATAATGCGACTGGCCAGTGGCCAGGGGATATTGCCCCACTTGTGGTGGGCCCGAATGGATGACGTTGCCGTAATCACAATGGAACCAAGCGAGGTCGCGATCGCCACCAACATGGCATGCTCAGGCGCTACGATGCCAAAGGCTGGCAACAGCATCAGCAAAACCGGCACCACGATGAGGCCGCCACCAATCCCCAGTAAACCAGCCAACAAGCCAACCACAGCCCCCATCAAGGCTGAAATAACAATGATACTTAGCAAGAAAATTTCCTTTCAAAGACACTACACGACTACAGATACCAAGTCGTAGCAGCTCAAGAACGTAACTGCGATGCCAGATTTTTTTGCTCTAAAAAGCCATGTACTTTACGCCGAACTACCTTTGGCGAGTCGCTGTTCAGTGCATCATTCAGCACCAGTTGCAACTCCTGCAGGCTGACCCTGCGCAATAACCATTTGATTTTAGCGAGCTGGCTGCTGTTCATACTAAAGGAATCATACCCCATCGCCGCCAGTAACAAAACACCGGCAGGCTCCCCGGCCAATTCGCCACAAACACTGGTGGGTAATTGCAGCGCCTGCAGCTGTTGCCCCATCTGATTCAATGCCCGAAGTACCGCCGGGTGCATCGCATCGTACAAGCTGGCGACCCTGGCATTATTCCGATCCACCGCCAAGAGGTACTGGGTTAAATCATTGGTGCCAATCGAGCAAAAATCCACCTTCGCTGCCAGCTCATTCAGTTGGTACATAATGGAAGGTACTTCAACCATCACACCTACTTTGGGCCGCACCAGCTCCAAACCCAGCTCATCACCGACCTCAAAACAAGCTTGTTTAATCAGCCGCAATGATTCGTCCACTTCCGACAACTCGGAAATCATCGGCAACAGAATATGCAGATTATTGGACGCAATATCGGCTTTGAGCATGGCTCGGATTTGCACCAGAAAAATCTCCGGATGATCCAAGGTCAAACGAATTCCCCGCCAGCCCAGAAAGGGGTTCTCTTCATTGATGGCAAAGTACGGTAAAGGTTTATCACCACCCACATCAAGCGTACGCATAATGACCGGTTTGCCCGGATAGGCCGACAACATGTCCCGATACAGTACCACTTGCTCTTGCTCAGTAGGAAACTGATTACGGATAATAAAAGGAAACTCGGTGCGGTATAAACCGACGCCATCACAGACATCGTTGTTCACCTGCTCCGGATCAACCGCTAAACCAGCGTTGATCATCAAAGCAAACCGATGACCACACACGGACTCAGCTGGCAGCGTGACTTCCGCCTGATAATGCGCCGATAGCTCAGCATCTTCACTGATGAGTTGTTGATATTCAGCGTAAATGGCTTCAGCCGGATCCAGCAGAATATGGCCCTGATAGCCATCGACAATAACGCGCTGCCCTTGCCATTGCATCAGGGAAAGCCCCTCGACCCCCATCACCGCTGGCACACCAAGTGCTCTGGCCATAATGGCAGCATGCGAGTTAACCGAGCCACGCAACGACACAATAGCCACCAACTGCTGACGAGGGACCTCTGCCAGCATGGATGCCGTTACATTCTCGGCCACTAACACCACTTTTTCCGGCAACTTGTGATGGCGCTGTTCGGTATCGAGCAAGTGAATCAGCACGCGCTCGCCTAAGTCACGGATGTCGGTAGCCCGCTCTTTAAAGTAAGCATCTTCCATGTCTTCAAACTGACGGGCGAACTTTTCTACCACCCGCTTCAGGGCACTCTTTGCACACCAGCCATCGGCAATTTGCTGTTCAATCTCCTGCCCCAGACTGGCAGCATCCAGCAGTTGCTGGTACACATCGAAAATCGCTAAGGCATCGGCCGGTAAATGCTCTGCCATACGTTCTGACGAACGCTTAAACTCGGCTTTGGTGATGCGAACCGCCCGATAAAAACGCGACAGCTCTTTATCCGGCTCTTCCGAACGCTGCAATGAAACCGCATTAAAATCGCTGGCGGGCTGCAGTACATAGGCTTCACCAATAGCGATGCCAGGAGCACCAGGCAAACCGTTTAATTGGCTGGAGCGACTTTTACTGCCAATGCCGGGACTAGCCGCCTCACGCAACTCGGCATTGGCCAACACAGAAGCAAGCTGGGCACCCAGGGTCACCAGAAAGGACTCTTCATCCTCACTGAACACCCGCTCCGTGCCCTGCTGAATGGTCAGCACGCCAAGGACTTTGCGATGGTGAATAATGGGGCAGCCTAAAAAAGCGGAGAAACGATCTTCACTGACTTCCGGCGTCACTTTAAAGCGAGGATGTTGATGCGCAGCTGCCAGATTGATAGGCTCTTCACGTTGGCCAACCCAACCAATCAAGCCTTCTGAAAAGCCAATAGCGACTTTACCGACGGCGTCAGGATTGAGACCGTCGGTTGCCATGAGCATAAAGTGGTGTTGGTCATAATCCGCCAGATAAACCGAGCAACACTCGGTATCGAGTGCTGACTTAATATTGCTGACCAAGCCAGAAAGTGCCTGGCTCAGAACCGGCTCTTGAGCCACATCCTGAACAATGCGCCTTAACTGACTGAGCATGGCCATGGTTTATCCATCCGCGAATTACCCTTTTTGTTTTCCTGTTTTACGGGGAAACGGCAAAGCGATCGGGGCAAACTCTTTCATGACTTTACGGTAAACGTCTCGCTTAAAGGCTACGACCTGACGTACCGGATACCAGTAACTGACCCAACGCCAGCCATCAAATTCAGGATGGGTTGTTTTTGCCAGATCCACGTCCCCGTCGGGGCAGGTCAGCCGCAGTAAAAACCATTTCTGCTTCTGACCAATGCATACCGGGTTGCTGTCACGCCGAATCAATCGCTTAGGCAACCGATAACGTAACCAGTGCTTGGTCACTGCCAGGATTTCAACATCCTCAGGCTTTAAACCAACTTCTTCATTCAACTCCCGGTACATGGCTTGTTCAGGTGTTTCGCCCTGATCAATGCCGCCTTGCGGGTACTGCCACGAGTGTTGTCCGTAACGTCTTGCCCAAAACACCTGTCCCTGGTGGTTGCAGATCACTATGCCGACATTGGCCCGAAAACCTTCGGCATCAATCACATAAACCTCGAGCTTTTCACTACAGCTATAGCAAAGATTCTTTCACAAAGTCATCAGTACGGCAATCGGTATTTTATAAGCAGTATAACCCAGGCAGTTATCCACAAAGATGCAGACTAAAAACACTTTATGTGCACTTTTTCACAGCCCGTGTGGATAATGCTGTGCAAAAGCAGGATTTATCCCATGAACAACTTGATACATTACTAGGAAAAGTCTGAACGATATATATAAAGCCATGTATTTTCATTAAGTTATGCTTATAATCTGCATATCTTAGAAATCGGGCCTTGTGCATAACACAGATCGCTGGCTTTTTACGCAACGGCGAATATTCATGCATGTTATGCTGCAAGGCTGTACAAAAGACTGGCTAACCTGATGAAGACACCTCAAACCCTTGATGAGCTGATGCAGCGTTGCCGGGCACTGGCAGGGTTCACTTTGGGCCAACTGGCTGCTGAATTAGGCCATGCTGTGCCGGTTCATTTAAAGCAAGACAAAGGGTGGGCAGGCCAATTACTGGAGCAAGCGCTTGGTGCCACTGCCGGCTCCAAAGCAGAGCCGGACTTTCCTGAGCTGGGTGTTGAGTTAAAAACCTTACCCATCGACCAGCATGGCAAGCCGCTGGAAAGCACCTATGTGTGTGTTGCTCCCCTTACTGGCATTAATCAGCAACTATGGCAAGATTCCTGGGTGTGCCAAAAGCTTAGTCTGGTGCTCTGGCTGCCGTTGCTGGCAGAGCGGAGTATCCCGGTTTCAGATAGAGTGATAGGGACGGGTTTTTTGTGGCAACCGGACAGCAAAGAGCAACAGTTGCTGCAGCAGGATTGGGAGGAGTTAATGGAGCTGATTGCGTTAGGCGGCATTGATCAGATCAGAGGAGCTCATGGCCAGGTACTGCAGCTGCGCCCTAAAGCTGCAAACAGTAGAGCACTCACGGCCGCTATTGGTGAAGCTGGTCAACCTGTTCAAGCCTTACCTCGGGGTTTTTACCTGAAAACCAGCTTTACGCAGCAACTGCTGCGCAAAGCATTTGGTTGATAGTGTTTGGCCATTTTATCCAGCATCAAAGCACAGCAGATAACGGAACTGTCACGCTCTAATGATCGTATTTATCAATAATTTGCTGATAAACACCACTGGCTTTGATCTCAGCAAGGCCTTGATTAAATTGCTCCACCAAGGTCTCGTCGACAGAGGCCCGGCTAAACATCACGTACACCTGTGAGCTCTCCAAGCGAATGCCGTGTGGCTCGATGTACTGATCCAGGCCTTTGCGGCGTAAAATCGAGGCGCCGACAAAGCTATCTTCTAAAAAACCATCAATTTCTTCATCAATCAGGCGGGCCATATTCATTTCACTGATAATGGCTCCAACAAATTGCTGGTGGTAATTGTCATCGGTATAAAGCGCTGTAATTTCATCACCGTAAAAATATTCGTTCACAATACCGATTTTATGGCCAGCATGCACAAATTCAGTAATGGTGTTGTAGGGCAGATTGCCTTCATAGCGCCTTACATACAGAATAAAACGCTCTTCACGGTAGGGATCGGAAAAGTGTGCAAACTGTTGCCGGTCATCGGTCATCGACGCGCCCAGTACAAAGTCGACTTCACCATTGCGTAAAGCATTCAGCAGCTCAACCCAGGTGGCCTGACGCATGGCAACGGAACACCCCATGGTGCTGGCAATCGCATGCACAATTTCAACATCCAGCCCGGTCACCACATTACCAACGCCCACATACTGGTAAGGCTCCCAGGCATCAAAGCCCATGGTCAGTTGACAGTCCTGGGTATGCGCTTTGTGCTCGTCTACCCGGTCATCAGCTGCAGCTGTCACCAAGGTATCTTCAGGCGCAACCGGTGTTGGAACCTGAGGCTCACAGCCCAGCAAAAACAACAAAACAACAAAAAGTCCTGGCAAGAAAGGTTTCATATCGCACCTCTGCAATTTGTGTCTCCACTTTCAAGCTTAGTGTAGATTTGAAAAATTTCCTCTTAGGTCAACGACTTTTCCTTTTTTTCGTCCATACATTCGCTGGACTCTGCTGGTTGGAGTTGCTGCTTAGCAGGAACAGCCAGCATGGTTTCAGCTTTAGCCGGCGCGCCTGTCAGCACGGCAAACTTACCCCGCCAATCGGGTGCTTGCCTCCAGTCCAGCCACATCAAACGCCATTCATCAAAGGTAATGACCAGCGGGTTGTTGGATTGAAAGTTCGTGGTAATCCCATAGCGGCAAGGCTCTGTCGGGTCTTCCGGCTGAAAAGTACCAAATAGCCGATCCCATACAATCAGCACACCGGCAAAATTTTTGTCGATGTACTTAGCATTGCAGGCGTGATGCACCCGGTGATGTGACGGTGTATTCAATACCCACTCCAGCCAGCCCAAACGCTGAATGGCCTGAGTATGCACAAAAAACTGAAAAGCCAAATTGAGCGACACCACAGCCAGCACCAGCCAGGGTGAAAAACCAAGCAGCATCATAGGCAGCCAAAACAGCCACATGCCGGATACCGGATACATCAGGCTTTGACGAAACGCCGTGCTTAAATTCAGCTCTCTGGAGCTATGATGCACGATATGGGATGCCCAGAACCAACGAATATGATGCGATGCCCGGTGAAACCAGTAATACAAAAAGTCCTGCAGTACAAACGCCAGCACTAAGGTGTAGCCATTAAGCGGGATATCAAACAGGCGGTACTGATGCAACCACCAATAAAAAGGCATCAGCACCAGTAAAGCCAGCAGCTCCCCCGCCTGATGCATCAGCGCCAAGACCGCATTGGCCAGTGTATCTCGCCAGCGGTACCAATGACGCTGCAGCCGCAAACCATACCACCATTCAAAGGCGACCAATCCCAGAAAAACCGGGCTCAACGCCAACAAGATCCATTCAACCGGAATCATCCAGCACTGCCTCACCAAAGATTTATGCCATACTTATAGCAAAGTTCGCTTCTAAGGGTAACGCTTCGCGGCCACTACAGATGAATAAAAGGCAGACAATTTTACAACAGGCGATGCTGCTGGCTGAGCACAGTGATTGGGAAAGTGTCCGGCTGCGGGATCTAGCCAGTAGCATGAATATTCCTTTACTGGAGATCCATCAGCACTATCCGCAAAAAGATGACTTGGTGGATGCCTGGTTTGACTTGGCCGATCAGGCCATGCTGGCTTGCCAGCAGCACCCTGATTTTGAACATAGTTCAGCTCAGGATAAGTTGCTCACTGCGATGATGCAGTGGCTCAATGCCATGGCATCGCACCGCAGGGTTACCCGGCAGATGCTGTATTACAAGCTGGAGCCAGGCCATATTCACTTGCAAGCAGCTGCTGTACTTCGTATTAGCCGCACAGTGCAATGGTTACGGGAAATCGCCGATTTAAAAGCGCAAAGCTTTAAACGCATCGAACAGGAACTGGCCTTAACGGCTCTGTTCACATCCGGCTTTGTCCGCTGGTTGACAGCGCCCGAACCTGCTGGAACAACAGCGCGCAACTGGTTAGCGCGCGGCCTGCAACTCGGCCGCTGGCGAAACTTGTGGCATTAGCATCCGTACTCTTCTAAATATTAGGTTATTTAAGGCTATTTTTGCCGCTTATTGTTCGTTTTCACCTTTGCTATAGTCATTATTTCGTTCAACAAAGGGGGAAGTTATGGGACTGCTAGTAGACGGACAATGGCAGGATCGTTGGTACGATACCAAGAAATCATCCGGCCGGTTTCAACGCCAGGATGCCAGCTTTCGCACTAACGTAGCACCTTCTAAGCAAGCGGATGCCAGCCGTTATCACCTCTATGTGTCGCTCGCCTGTCCCTGGGCGCACCGGACCTTGATTCTTCGTCAGCTCAAAGATCTGCAGCCGCTGATTGATGTGACGGTGGTATCGCCCATCATGCTGGAGCATGGCTGGGAGTTTGGTAACGATGAGGGGGAAGCGGATCCTCTGTATGCAATGCACTATTTGCATCAGCTGTATACCAAAGCCAAACCAGACTACACAGGCCGCGTTACTGTGCCTGTGCTGTGGGATAAGCAGGCGCAACAGCTGGTCAATAATGAGTCTGCCGATATTGTGCGTATTTTCAACCAGGCTTTTAACCAGCAAACCGGCAATCGACTGGACTTTTATCCAGCAAAACTGCAAACGGCCATTGATGCTGTCAATGACTGGGTGTACCGGGATATCAATAACGGTGTGTACAAAGCTGGCTTTGCAACCAGCCAGGAAGCTTATCAGGAAGCATTCGATGCTTTGTTTAAGGCATTGCATAGAGCCGAGCACCTGTTACAGGAACAACGCTTTCTGGCCGGAGATTATCTGACGGAGGCGGATTGGCGCTTGTTTACCACCCTGGTGCGCTTTGATGCTGTGTATGTTGGCCACTTTAAGTGCAACAAACAACGGATTGACGACTACCCTGCACTGAGCAACTATCTGCGCTCTTTGTATCAGCTGCCTGGTATCGCTGATACCGTCGATATGAACCACATTAAACGTCACTACTACATCAGCCACCCGATGATCAATCCAACTCAGGTTGTACCGGCGGGCCCTACACTGGACTTTACCAGAGCGCACAACCGTGGTGACTGGAGATTAGAACAGGTTGTGTTAACCAGTGACGACTAAGCGGCATCCACACCACTAGCCGGAGGGGGTACTGGTTTCGCTTATACCACTGCCAAGCCAGTACCCATCGCGAAACTTTTCCTGCAAAAATCGCAATAGCTCTGGCTCTGGAATGGCCTTGGAAAAATAAAAGCCCTGAGCAAAATCGCAGTGGTATTGGCGTAAAATACGCAGCTGAGCACTACTCTCTACCCCTTCGGCCACCACTTTTAAATCCAGTTTTTGTACCATGGCAATGGTAGAGGTGATGATCTGATAGTCGGCATGATTATCCAGCATACCAAACAAAAAGCTTTTATCGATTTTTATGGTATCAACCGGCATCTGTTTTAAGTAACTGAGCGAAGAGTAGCCAGTACCAAAATCGTCAATGGCAAAACCAAAGCCCATGGCTTTCAGCTGTTGCATGCTGGCCAGGGTTTCAGCGACGTTCTTCACCAGAGTGCTTTCGGTAAGTTCAAGCTCAAATTGACTGGCCAGCAGTTGGTATCGCTCTAGTTTTTGCTGCAAAAAATTGCATAAATCAGGATCATCAAACTGATCAGCCGATAGATTGATGGCAACCTTAAGATTGCCATACCCCTGATCGGCCAACTGCCTGGCAATGATAAAACAACGCTCAATCACCCAATAGCCCAAAGGAACCATCAGGTGAGAATTTTCAATCACCCCGATAAAATCATCAGGCGGCACCATCCCACGCTCTGGATGCTGCCAACGGAGCAAAGCCTCAAAACCAAATAAACGTCCTGTAGCCACTTCGATTTGTGGTTGCAGGCTCAGGCTGAACTCTCCTTTTTCCAGGGCTCCGCGAACCTCAGACTCCAGCTGCAAGCGATACGCAAAAGCCTGGTACATTTCAGCGGTATAATGATGCCAGCTATTCCCTCCCTTAGCCTTGGCCTGGTACATCGCCAAATCAGCCTGACGGATCAAGTCTTCGGTAGGGGTGGCGCTATCGGATGTCAGACTGATGCCAATACTGGTCCCAACCTGAAAGCTTTCACCAACCACGGTGAGCGGTTCTGCAAAAGCGGCCAGCACCGTGGCAGCCACCTTGTCCGTTTCAGAGGTATCCGTCATTTTGGTTAAAATAATAACAAATTCATCCCCGCCAAAACGACAAACGGTATCGGCACTGTGAATACAAGCTCGCAAGCGTGTTGCCGCTTCTATCAACAGCTGATCACCAACCGCATGGCCACGACTGTCATTTACTTTTTTAAATTGATCAAGATCCAGAAACAACAAACCAACATACGCAGGAAACTCTTCCAGTGCTGCCAGTGCTTTTTTTAACTGATACTGCAGCATGTTCCGATTTGGCAATCCGGTCAGCAAATCATACATGGCTATGTTTTCCAGCTCTTGGGTATGTTGCTCGACCTGCTCATTCAACACTTCCAATTGCCAGCTTAGTTTCAACGTCGCCTCATTGAGCGTGTCCACTTCATCCGTGAAAAAGGTTGATTGACGCTCGCTATCCAAACGAAAGCGGCTAAATTCCCTGTTGGCTAAAAGCGGCAAGCGAGCAGCCAGGGTCATTAAGCGGGCACTGAGGCGTTGGGTAATGGCATAAGTCAGCAACGCCAGCAGTAAGAATGCCAACAAGGCAATTAAAATAATGCGCTGTTGATAGTGCTGATTCGCCAGCACATAGTCAGTAATGTCTTCAATCAGAATCAAATGAAACTGTCTGGGGTGCCGGGTATCCAACGGCTGCATATGCGCAAAATAGTGCTGATGGCCGGATTTCAGCCGCAGTCCATAACTGGCAATATGATTTACATCGAGCATCTGCGGGAGCTCATAATACAAATCATTTAATAAGGATGCATTTGAGCTTGATAACAGCAGTATTTCTGACGGCCGGGCTGTATCCGAGCTCTGATGACTGACGATGGCGACTTCGGCTTGCAAAGACCGATTCAGATAGAACAGGATATCCACCAATGTGGTGGTCATCACGACCACAGCCATTTCATTGTCATCCAGCAACAGTGGCACCGCCAATGACTTCACGCAGTAGTGATCACATAAGATATCACTTTGCGGCTGCTGCAAAATGAAAGCCTGTTGTACTAACTGCTCTACAGCCGCGGGGATTGCTGCCGAACTTTGGAACACAACCTCTGCAGGGTTGGCATACAACCACACATGATCCACATTCAAATGCAAATGCAGGGTTTCGATTTGCTGCGCCAATGCCTGCTTAAAAGCAGTCAGCCCTGAGCCATTGGCGGATAACAAACTTAACTCCGCATAAGACTCAACCCAAATCCGCAGCTGATTTTCAATCAATTGATTGTATTGACTAAATTGCTGTTCGCCCAACACGCGCTTATGTTGCTGCTGCTGAATGAACTCATCCTGCACACGCACCAATGAAAAGCTGGTAAGGCCAAAGGTCATGATAAAAAGCACCAACAACATGACGATCAGCAACTTCCATGGCAAACTGATAAAGCGACGCATGGCTTAGAACCAGTACATCAGTTGCAATGCCCACAACTGCCAGTAGCGATCCTGATTGGTAGCCAAATCAGGCAACACACCGGGCGACAGCCGGCCAGTTCCCTCGACCCAGTGATGTTCAAGCTGCAGCCGGACACGGGGTGCCAGATCCTTGCTGGCTGCAAGACTAATACTATGCTGATAACCAAAGTAGGCTGGAATAGTCCCCTGAGAGCTTAGCTCTAACTGTTTGCCCCTGCGATCATCTTTATTGGCCACAAAATAATCCAGCGTAGCATTGAGCCGGAAATCGGGGCTGACTTTGAATAAGCCCTGCAAATACCCCCCTTGACCAAATTGCTGCACTTCAAACCCAGGCGCAAAGAAACCCTTGGTGTCCATTCGCTCCTGAAACAGTTCAGCTACCAACTGCCAGCGCTCTTGCAAATACTGTGCATTCAGCATAAACCTTTGCACCACAAAATCAGCATCCAGAAACGGGGATTCTCCAGAACTTCGGTAACTAAACTCCGAGTCGAGCAAGGAGACGCCAAGTGTCCAGTTACTCAGCTCAGGTTGCCAAAACACACTAGCCTGTTGTACATACTTTTGCCGTGACTTGCCCTGCACCTGATCCCCAAGCAATAACTGGGTTTGCTTATCGGATAAAGGGGTAGCTCCCATACTCCAGTTCATCTCAAAGTGCCCTGCGCTAGTATCAACACTGGCCTTGAAGGCCAAACCATCGCTACTGACCGCAATATCTCTGAACGTATCAAAATACACCGACTGAGGCAGCACAATGCTGGGGCGGGTCAGAGGGACATCCCGGGTGCTGGAATAGATCCAGTGTTGGTTTTTAAAACGCCCAGCATAAAGGTTCAGCCGCCAATCCAATTGATTGACTAAGGCCCAGTCTACAAATAAATAATCCAACTTCAGACCGTCCGGATAACGATTTCCCCCATCCAGATAAACGACCTGCCCCGCCACACGCCAGTTGGGTTGCAGTTGCAAAGCGCCATTTAACCCAAGTTCAGTTAACGCTAAAGAAGGGTCACCACTGCGATTAATAAAGTTGCTTTTATCGGCCTGAATAACTCCCTGCGCCAGAAAACCATGCCACTGCCATTCATGTGCCTGGCCAGGAGATGCAAAGCAGCACAGCACGGCAATCAGGCATGCCAAGGATCGTGAAGGCAGCAATGCCGCTGCCTGGTGATGTACGTTAAAGTATTTCAATGATACGAACCCCTGTGTCATCAGCACTGGCCGAGCGGTAACCGATACTGCCAGGTGTAAGTTGAATCAGCTTCACCAACTCCTGCTCCGATCCCGCTAAGTAAGGCCGGCTACCAATTCCGGAAAAGCTTAATCGATTCCAGATATTATCCAATTGATAAGGAAACATCCGTAGTTGCTCCTTACAAAAACTCTGATGCAATGGGTGATCGTTGCTGAGTACGAAAACACGCACAGCGGAACCATCTGGCCATTGCGTCTGGCGCATGCTAAATAATGCCCGAAGCTGTGCAGGGTTGAGCTGCTGTAACTCAACTGTAGGATGGGCAATAACCTGGACCGCCTGGCTGGAAAGGCTTACGAAGAGAATCACGACCGAGAAAAAGTATTTAAACATGCTGCACCGGTACCAGAGTTCCAGATACGGCCAACGTCCGACAAAGGCCAATTGGATCTGAATACATGTGAAACTGAACACAGTACGATCAGCTGCTTTGTCATCCTGCAAACAGTGCCTGTCGTACATACCTCACCATTTCATCGGAAAAACAGTGCCATAGCAAGCTGGATCATTCTTTTATTCGTTTATTATCATATTCCTGTTGACTGAATGCTCAAAAAATCAGTTTTTTTGCTCTATTTTTCACCAACTTAGCAAGAGGAACTTTGGCATTCAGCAGACGTACTGCGTATACTGAGCAGTATGATTCACGAACCCAGGCTGGTAAAGCGCAAGCAGCAATGAGCCTGGTTTCGGACATCTGACTACGGGCTATTGGCGTAATAGTCATCCAGGTCATTCATCTTTTAGGTAAACAGAGCCCATGCGTTATACCAATACAAAAAACTTCCAACACCAACAAGCAGATAAAATCGGCGTTCTGCTTACCAACTTAGGGACCCCAGATGCACCGACGCCAAAAGCACTCCGACGCTACCTGGCTGAGTTCCTGTCAGATCCACGGGTCGTGGAAGTACCGAGATTGCTGTGGTGGCTGATCTTGCATGGTGTCATTCTGCGCATCCGTCCACGTCGCTCAGCCAAAGCGTACGCCACGGTATTTACCGACCAGGGCTCTCCACTGCTGTTTCATACGCAGCGGCAATGCGATGCTGTGCGAAAGCAACTGCAGGCACAAGGCCATCAGCAGCTTGAGGTCGCCTTTGCCATGCGTTATGGCAATCCCAGCATTCAAAGTGCTTTGAACGAACTCTTCGCCAAAGGCGTACGAAAGCTGCTGGTGCTGCCCCTCTATCCGCAGTACTCAGCTTCAACCACAGCCTCTACCTTTGATGCCATCGCCAGAGATTTTACGCAGCGGCGTTGGCTACCAGATTTTCGCTTTGTGTCTCATTACCATGACTTTTCTCCCTTTATCGAGGCAGCAGCTCAGCAAATTGAAGCGTTCTGGCAGCAGCATGGCCGCCCCGAGAAGCTGCTATTTTCTTACCATGGTATACCCAAACGGTATCTGCTTAATGGTGATCCTTACCACTGCGAGTGTTACAAAACTTCCCGTCTCATTGCTGAGCGGCTGGGCTTAAACGAAAGCGATTACATCACCTCCTTCCAATCGCGTTTTGGCCGTGAGGAGTGGTTAAAACCTTACACGGACGAAACGTTAAAAAGTTTACCAAAGCAAGGCATTAAGAATGTGCAGGTCTTTTGCCCGGGTTTCTCTGCTGATTGCCTGGAAACCATTGAAGAAATAGCCGAAGAGAACAAAGACTACTTTATGCATGCTGGTGGTGAGCAGTACCATTACATTCCGGCACTTAACGATAATCCGGCGCATATCGATGCCTTGTGCCAGCTTATTGAAAGCAACCTGGCGAACTGGCAACTGCACCCTGACCCAGAGCGTCACTTAAGAGCGGGTAAAATCGGTGCAGAGCAATAGCAACAGTGCAGCAGTGAGACGTTCATGACACCACGGATCGAGCCCGAGTTTGGTTCAGCCCCCCTGCTAAAGCGAAAAGACTTTAGCACAGCAGCAGAAGAACGGTCGGTAGCCAAAACGGCCGTGAAACGCCGCTATTGGCCTTGGTTACTGCCATTGGCTCTGTTATTAGCCACATGGCTGATTTGGCAGGAAATCCGTACCAGCTTTTATCAGGCACAGCTGCTGCACTATCTTGGTCGTAGCTTAAACAGTCATCTGACCCAGGGACCAGCCAGTGCCATTCAGTTCCCAACCACAGGCCCTTACAACCAACAGCGTGGTTACAGTCTGGCTCCTCAGTGGCAGGCAAGTCTGGCAGAAAAAGGGTTTCGTATCACCGAGCAACGTGAGTTCTCACCAGCACTGCTGCGTTACACCCAACTGGGTTTTTTCCCACCTTACGAGGAAAAACAGCAAACTGGCTTACAAATCAGAGATTGTCAGCTTGATACCATCTACCAGTTTGCCTACCCGCAGCGTCAGTATGACAGCCTGCTGCAGATGCCTGCCATTATGCCGCAAATGTTGGCATTTATTGAAAACAAAAGCATTCTAAGCGCTCCATCGCCTTTTCATAATCCAGCAATTGAGTGGCCCCGGTTGGGCTCTGCAATGCTTGGCCAGGGCCAGCAGTGGCTTGGTCGTAATGGCAATGCTGCAGGAGGTGGCAGCACCCTGGCAACTCAGTTGGAGAAATACCGGCACTCACCTGCCGGACGTACCCAGGGCTTCAGCGATAAGTTTCGCCAAATGCTTTCCGGCAGTGTACGGGCTTATCAGAGATCTCCGGTCACCACAGCTCATCGCAACCAGCTACTGCTGCATTACATCAATACGGTGCCACTGGCTGCAGCACCCGGCTTCGGTGAAGTCCATGGTATTGCTGATGGGCTTTGGGCCTGGTTTGGTGCCGACTATCATCGTACCAGCCTGTTACTGAGCGAGCTTGCAACCACCGAAGAAACCGCCATCGCCTTAAAACAGGTGCTGGCGCTGATGATTGCCCAGCGCCGTCCATCGTTTTATTTGCTGCAAGGGCACGCATCCTTAAATCAACTAACGGATTGGTACCTGCAACTGCTGGCAGAAGAGCAACTGCTGGAGCCTGAGCTGGTCACCATCGCCCTGAACACGCCCCTGCTGGTCTCACCCCATCCATGGCAAAGCAGGCATGCCAACCAGGATCAGAAAGCCAGCCATCTGGTACGTCAGCAACTGGATCAACTGTTGCAGCTTCGCCCCTACGATAGCGATCGGCTTGATCTTCAGATCACCAGCAGCTTGCACCTGGGCATGCAGCAACAAGTGGGACAGTTCTTACAACAACTTCGTAATCCGGAGATCGCTTCTGCCCAGGGGCTGGTAGGGCACCGGCTGCTCCAGGCTGAGCAAGCGGGTAAAGTGGAATACAGTTTTGTGTTGTATCAGCGCAAACAGAATGGTTATCAACTAAGGGTTCAGACCGATACATCCACCGCAGCTTTTGATTTAAACAGCCAGAGCAAACTGGAACTGGGCTCAACCGCTAAATTACGGGTTCTGGTTAGTTATCTGGAAATAGTGGCCGAATTGTATCAACGCTATGCCGGTGAGTCGGCGACTGAGCTGCAACTCCTGGATATCGCACCTCAGGATCACATCAGCCGTTGGGTGATCGACCAACTGTTGCTTTCACCGGATCTGGACTTACCACAGTTGCTGCAGTTGGCACTGGATCGGCGTTACAGTGCCAACCCGGCAGAAAGCTTTTTTACCGGTGGTGGCTTGCATAGCTTTGGTAATTTTATGGCCGAAGACAACAACCGAAACCCAACCTTGCTGGAAGCAACCCAGGAGTCCATTAACTTACCTTTCGTGCGTTTATTGCGCGATGTGATCAATTACAGCATTTACCACAAGGATACCCAGGGGCAGCAACTGCTGGCCGATGACGATGGCGCTCGCCGCTCCAACTACCTGAGTAGTTTTGCGGATCGGGAAGGAGCCAGCTACCTGCAGCAGTTCTGGCGAAAACACCGGCAGCAGGATAGCAGCCAACGCATGCAATTGTTGCTGCAAACATCCCGGCAACGCGCTGATCGGCTGGCTGCCATTTACTTGTGGCTGCACCCAGATGCCAGTGTGCAACAATTGGACGACTTTCTGGCCAGAGAGTCGAGCGGTGGTATCAGCAGCAATCAACTGCAGCGCTGGCATCGAAGTTTCTCCGGGCGTCAGCTTAGCCTGCCTGATCACGCCTACCACGCCAGAGTGCATCCCCTTGAACTTTGGCTGGTTGGTGTGTTGCAACAAAATCCGGAACTCAGCTGGCCAGAAGTCCTGGCGATGAGTGCAAAAGAACGGCAGGAGGTGTACCAATGGTTATTCCGTACCCGTCATCGCAGCGCCCGGGATAATCGAATTAGCATCATGCTGGAAATCGAGGCATTCTGGGATTTGCATTACCGCTGGCAGCAGTTGGGCTATCCTTTTGATCACCTGGTTCCATCACTGGCCACAGCGCTTGGTAGTTCGGGCGATCGCCCTGCCGCACTGGCTGAGCTGATGGCGATAATTATGAATGATGGTATCCGTTACCCCAGCCAGGCACTGCAGGACATTTTGCTCGGAGAAGGCACCCCCTATCATACCCGCTGGCAGCACGGTCAACAGCAAGGGATCCGGGTGATGGAACCTGAAGTCGCAGCTGCATTGCGCCAGGTGTTGCATCAGGTCGTGCAGAACGGCACAGGCAGGCGGTTGCAGGGGAGTTATCTGCCATTGGGACCAACGGGAGGTAAAACCGGTACCGGAGATAACCGGATTACTACAGTGGATAGCCGGGGCAACCGTATCGATCAGCGCAGCCTGAACCGGACAGCGACCCTGGTGTTTTACTTAGGCTCAGATTACTTTGGCACCTTAACCGCTTACGCCGCCGGCGCACAGGCTGATCAATTGCGCTTTACCTCTGCACTGCCGGTGCAGGTGCTTAAGAGCATGGAGCCGGTATTGCTGCCTTATCTGCAACAGGGATGCCCGCAGCCATAACCACCTGATTACGACCAGCTGTTTTTGCCTGGTACAAAGCAGCATCCGCCCGGGCCAACCACTGTTCCCAGCTTTCTCCTGCTGCCAGTATGGCTACGCCGACAGAAGCACTCACCGCTCGCTGGCTGCTGTGTAACTCTTCCGCTATCACAGCGCGCAGCTTTTCAGCCACCAGCTGCGCCTCTGCTGGCGTGATATCTTCCAACAGCACCACAAACTCTTCGCCACCAAAACGATAGACCTGATCGCTAATACGGGTATGTTTGTGCAATAGCTGCACCAACTCCACCAAAATCGCATCCCCAGCCTGATGCCCTTCACTGTCATTAATTTGCTTAAAATAGTCCAAATCAAACAACAGCATCGCGATATCTTTTTGCCGACTGCGCCGCCCCGGGCCGGCGGCAAACTCCAGTGCCTGATCCAACTGACGCCGATTGGCAGCTCCCGTTAACGCATCCTGCGCCGCCATCGACTCCAACTGACGCCGCTGCACCAACATTCGGTAAGCGAATACGTAGGAGAAAAAGCTTGTTACCGCAGTAGTCACTACAAAGGAAACCAACTGAAAGCCATCGACAAACACCTGGCCGGGGAAAATAACCGCAAACAGCAGCAGGGTAACCAGCACCAGCAACAACAGCAGTAAAGCGCGTAGTGGCGGCACTAAAAAGAAAATAAACACAATAAAAGGATAGGTCCAGAATAAGCCAACAGGCCCCAGGCCATAGACCACAATCACCACACCAGCGCAAAACATACAGGCGACAAAAAAGCCGGCCGCTTTGGTATTCCCCGTCAACCAGGCATAGGCCACTGCCACCAGGGTGGATAGCACCAAAATACTGTCCACCACTGCGATCAAATAGCTGCCATCCCAGTAACGGTAGATGGCATAAGGCGTTACGCAAACCAGCACCATGAACCCGACCAGGCTTAGCATCGCCAAATGAAAGTCTTGCTGCATTCGGGCAATCAAAACAACCTCTGCTGTTGTATTATCCAAGCCTACTATACGGACATCAGCAGCCTAAGTACAAGCTTAACTTGTCAGAGCTCTGGCCAATTGGTGGTAGTCTGCAATAACCCAATCCGCCTTGGCAGCAAAGGGATGATTAGTCGTATTTAGCAACAAACAAGATTGTGCCCCGGCATTTGCAGCCGTGGTTAAATCAAAATGGAAATCACCCACATACAGTAAGCGATTTACGCCAGCACCATAGTGCGCAGCAATTCGATGCAAGCCTTCAGGATCGGGTTTAGCAGCACAATCCTCACGGGTTAAAATCAATGAGATGGGTATGTTCAACTTCTGGATCATCCGCTGAGTGGCGGCCCGCATATTGCGGGTTAAAATGGCGGTAGGGATCGCCGCCTCCTGAAACTTACTCAGGCAATCAAGTACGCCAGGTAGCAATACGGATCGCTCAGCAGCATCCATCTCATGCCGATGGATCACATCCAGAGCGTATTGACGACTGCGCTCATCCGGCAATAAGGCCAGAGACTGCAACAAGTCACTCGCATCGGGCCACCCCAGCTCCTGACGAATAGCGGCAAAATCAAGCGGGCTATCAACCAAGGTTCCATCCAGATCAAAGGCAACTACATCGATGTCAGCCCGTAACGAGCCTGTTAGCATCCGCATGGTGTCATGACTCCGACTAGAAAAAATCGTCTTATCAATACAACTGACTACAGTCAGGAGCGATCCCCAAACAACCATTGCCAGAAGCTGCGTTTACGCAGCCGGTGGTACTCCACCCGCAAGCGATCAATTTGTTGCAGTTTTTGTTCGGCCTGAGCCAGCTCACCACTTAGCAAAGCCTGTTCAATCCCATCCAGCTTAGCAGCCACCCGCTGAAAGCCTTCAATAAATTGCTCGGCCAGATCATCACGCATCGGCGCTTGCTGAGCCGCAGCAATGCCCCGCTGCATCTGACGCACATGCACCAGACGTTGCTCAGTTGAGTTCGCCTCTACCGCCTGACGATACTGAAATGAGAAGGTTTTCATGATCACTTCCAGGCTATCTGTCTGCGCGCTATAACCATGCAGCTGGCTACTCCAACCGATCATCGCCACTAGCAATGCCGCAATGCTTAGTTTCATGCTGTTCCCCCAAGAAAATCACCACAAGATCCTACCATGTCACTTCCCGCGAGCCTAGCCGGAACGAAACTGGTATACTTACAAAAAAACCATCAGGACCCATTTATGACGCAATTTCCAGATGATGCCAATGGCGATATGTTGCAACTCCTGCTTGAAGCTGGCTTTGCACTTGAACAAGAGACTGAACTTGATTTTTATGTGTTTTTTAAGCGCCAAGAGAAAGCAGAAGCAGCGCAGCCCGCATTTTTAGCACAGTACTCCGAAGCCACGCTGAGCCTGGCACTGGATAATGCCGATCAGTGGGAGCTTAAGGTGACTCAGAAGCTACCTCTCAGCTACCAGGCCATTACGGACTTTGAAACCGGGCTGGAGGCGTTGGCCAAAAAGTGTGGTGGTAAATACGATGGCTGGGGCGTACAAGAGCCTGAAGAAACGACTTAACCAGCGATTTTAGCTGCCTGGCGCTGATAATGCAGGATCAGCGCAATTAAATAGACTTGCAACAAAGCCGTACCCAACAAGCCCAGCAGCGCCTGCCACTCCAGATATTTTTCGGTATACACATAAAGTGCCAAATTGCCCACAGCAAAAGCACTCCAGCTAAGGGCTGACACACCAGCCGCATTTTTCACCCGCAGCAAATGCACTACCTGTACCAGAGTAGCCACCGGAAAAATAATGGCAGGTATCATCCCAACCCAATCTATCCAACTCACTGAGTGCTCTCCTTTCACAGAACTTATCAACCATGCTTGCCAATCAACTTGAAAAAGCAAGCCATAAACTGCGGCCACTTAACAGCAAACTGATCAAAAAAACAACCGCCCCCATGCTATTTTGTCGCCAATTATTGCGGTATTGACCAAGTCGCGAGGTATTCATCACCGCCAGCAAACAAAAGGTAATCACAGGCAATAAAATGCCATTGGCCACCTGCGCAAACCAAATTACCGAGACAGGTCGCAGTCCCAACGAAGACACCACGACACCAATCAAAATGATGGTAAACCAGGTGAGTCGAAAGTGCTGATTCGATAGTTGTAAAATACCACGCAATGCATAAGCTGCAGCCAAAGGAGCGGTTACAGCCGACGACAAACCTGCAGCAAGCAAGCCTAGTGCCATCAGGTAGGTTGCTAACCGGCCAAACAGAGGCTCCAGCGATACCGCCAGATCTGCGGCATTTTCAATGGCCAGGCCGCTGCCAAAGTAAGCCGTCGCAGCGGTTGATACAACCGCCACCGAAATAAGCCCACCAAGCGGAATGGAGGTGCGTATATCAGCATTGGATTGCTGCAGCGCTTGTGTTTTGTTTGCAGCTTGCTGCCATTTACTGGCGGAGCTGGCTGCATGCAAAAACAAAGAGTATGGCACTACCGTAGTCCCTATCAGGGCAATGACCGTTAAAGTAGCGCCGGTGGGAATCGTTGGCCAGAGCAGGCCTTGCAACATCGCAGAAAAATCTGGCCGGGTCAGCAGCATGGTACTGACAAATGCCAGGCTCATCAGCAACACCAAGCCAATCAAGCAGCGCTCTATCAGCTGGTAACTTCCGCGCCAAAGCACTAAAACCGCCATGACACCAATCAGCAAAGCCCAGGGGTTTAAACCGGTATAAGCCCGGATGGTAAGGATAAGCTGAGCATCCCCCCAAATCGCCTCAGCCCCGAGACTGGCACCGGTAATGTTACCTCCCTGATAGGCGCTATTGCCAATGACAACCGCTGCAACGACCAATAAAAATAACAACCACTTGCACACCGGTTTGCTAACCAACTGGCGCAAATTTTCGCCAAGCCCCATGCCTGTCACAATGCCAAGGCGCGCTGCCATTTCCTGCAAAATCATGGTGGCCAGTACCGAAAACAACAAGGCCCACAACAAAGCATAACCATAGTTAGCGCCAGCCAGAGAGGCGGTCACCACTGTACCAGGGCCAATAAAAGCAGCCGCTACCAAAGTGGCAGGGCCAAGCCGGAACCAGGAACCCATATTGCAGCCTCTCCTTACAAGCAAACGTTGTCGCTTAGTATGCCTGTTGGGAGCTGCATTGCAATTCCTGCGTTTGAAATGATCAGTTCAGTGACAGGCAACGTAGAGTGCACAGATGACCAATGAGTGAAGTCTACTTGCAAAAGGAGAGCCCTTGTCAAAACTTACGAGCGCCATGCCAATCCTGTTTTATGATGGTCGTTGCAGCCTTTGTGCCAGAGAGATGAAGCTGCTCGCGCCGCGTCTGGCTGGAAAAATTTTCTTGAAAAACCTTCACGATGTCGATTTTAAGGAGTTTGCGGGCGTCGGTAAAACAAGCATGATGCAACAGCTGCATCTATGGGATGGACAACAGTTCATCACAGGCTTTGATGCCAGTTTGTATTATTGGCAACTGGCAGGGTTTCATCGCACCACACGCCTTCTTCGTCTACCTGTGATCTATGCCACAAGCAACGGGTGCTATCGATGGTGGGCTCGCTGGCGGGAGAAAAGTGGCAAATGCCGTATTGATCCATGAAGCGAAAAATACCCAACAGGACCGCCAGTAACAGGCAACAAGTGCTGGATCAGCAACTGCTTGCAAAGCATCAGCAACTGTTTAGCACCTTGTATCATCAGCCCTTGTTAAGACAACAATGCCAACAACGGCTGGAAAGCATGTATCAGGCTGGTTTTGTCAAACACGCTGCTTATGTTTTTTGGGACAGCTTGCTAAGCACCCCACTGTCAGAAGCTGATTTTTTGGCCGCGCTGACCCATCCATCGCCTCAGCACTGCAAGTATCGCAGAAGAAGTCCTTGTCTTTGGTTGCTGGCGTTAAACGATCATCAGGATAGGATTTCCCTCTCTGGTTCCGAAACTGCTAAATGAGTATCAACTAAAAAAACTGTTGATAAATAAAGCAATTGGCTTTCTAATCGATACTTGCTACTTTTAAAGTGTCGATGCTCATTCAGGACCGTTATGAATTTTTTTCTTCGCACAGCCCGCCCCCCACTCGCTGTTATCTTGCTTTGGTTGGGTGCAACGTTTTGCTGTCTGCTGCTAACGCCACCAGCCTGGTCGATAGAAACCGATCCACAGCTTGAGCAACTGTTGGATGAGTACTTAAATAGCCTGGGGCAAGACCCTGAAGCATCATCACTTCAGCTCAAGGCTATGGAGCAGCTGATACAGCCTGGTACAGCTCCTACCTCAGTAACCCGATTCAACGCGATGAAAGTTTTTAACTTTTTATACGGCGACGATGAAACCAAGTTAACCGATGCCCTTGAGCAACTCATCACCTTCGCACGACAACACCCAAGCCCAGATGTGATGGGGGAAGCTTTGGCCACCAAAGTGGAAGTGCTCGCCACTCAGGGAAAGATGAATGAAGCCTACCAAACCATCGTCGAGCTGGAGTCCTATCTGGATGCAGTGAAACAGCCTCGTATTCGTTACTATGCCAACAACCTGATAGGGCGAATTTATATCAGCGACAATCAGTTTGAACAGGCCAGCAAACATTTACATGCAGCGATGGAAGCGGTACTTGAAACCGAAGATAGCCGTACCGCCATCAGACGCACATTTTTACAAGGCCGACTGGCCCAATTGTATGCAGATATGCAAAATCTTGAGCAGGCTCTGGAGCTGATAAACCTGGCGATTGAGGGCATGCCAGATAGCATCAAGGATCATCTGGCTGAATATTATTTAATCAAAGGCTACATCGAAGGCGAGCTGGGCCAGCACGAAGCATCCATTCAAACCCATTACCGGGCACTGGAACAAGCACAGCAGTTTGGCTATCTCGGTATTGCGCTGCTTAGCCTGAATAATATAGGCGCCTCGCATATTCTGCTGCATCACTATGACCAGGCGATTGAGCCACTGCAACAAGCGAGTGAGCTTGCTCTGGAGTTGGAAGATGAGCATACCCAGCAACTGATCAGATTGAATCTTGGCTACATTCAGGTGATGCAGGGCAATCACGATGATGGCTTGCAGCAGATGCGTAGCAGCATCGAGTTTTACCGCGAACATGGTCGTCGCTCTGACTTAGAGCGCTTCCTGACCGAGTTTGCCAAGGCGTTGAACCATGCAGGTTATCATGTTGAAGAAGCGGCTATTTTGCGTGAGCAACGGGAATTGAATAAAGAGCTGTTCCAGGCTGATCGTGAGCGCATCCTGGCTGAAATGCAGCAACGGTATCAGGCACGGGAGCAAGCGCATCATATTCAACGGCTGGAACAGGCTAATGCTCTGCAGGAGCGCACCATAGAGAATAAACAACTGCAAAACCGGCTGATTTTACTGGCTGCGTTTGCTACAGCTCTGGCGGGGATTTTGATGTGGCAACTGTACCGCAAGGTACGCCATATTAACCGGCGGCTTAAAGAAGCGAACAAGCAACTGGAGTTTCAATCGCTGCGCGACCCGCTGACCGGCCTTTTTAATCGTCGATCCTTTCAACAGCGCATGGCTAAACGCTGGCAACAAAAAGAGCACCGCCATCATGGCGAAGAGCGCGATGCCCTGATTTTGCTGGATATCGACTTTTTCAAACAAATTAATGATCAGCACGGCCATGCTGCCGGTGACGACATTCTGATAGAAGTGGCTAAACGTCTGACCCAGTCCCTGCGCCAACACGATCAGGCCATCCGCTGGGGTGGTGAAGAGTTTTTGTTGTATTTGCATCGCATCAGACCAAAAGATTTAACCACTCTGGTAGAACGTACTTTGTATTTGCTGGCCGAAAAGCCTTTTACCGTCAACGGACAGCCTATCGTCGTTACCGCTACCGCCGGCTTTATTACCCTGCCCTTTGACGATATTCCGGAAGAGCAACTGAATTGGGAAAAAGCGTTGCAATTGGCTGATCTGGCCCTTTATGCCGGTAAATCCAAAGGCCGGAATCAGGCTTGCGGCGTTACCGGCCTTCACGTACCCTTAACGGACATTATGGCAAGCTTTGATGTGGAGCAAAACCAACCACTGACGCTGCAACAACTCAAGTGCACTGAAGTGGCAGGCCCCAGCGTCAATCGCGCTTAACCGTTTTAACCAAGGGAGAGTGCTCAGTGCAAGAAGAACTCCATATCAAGATCCGAAACCTTGAGGTCAGCGATTACCCTCAATTAAAACGCCTGATGGATCGGATTTATACCGATCTGGGCGGTGCCTGGCCAAGGCACACCATCGAAAAATTGATTCAGGACTTTCCGGATGGTCAATTCTGTGTGGTGGATCACGATACTATTGTGGGTGTCGCCTTGTCTTTGCAGGTTGATTACGACCGCTTTAGCAACCCCCATACCTATGATGAATTAATCAGCCAGCGGATGACCATCCTGAATAACCCGCATGGCGATGCCCTTTATGGCCTGGATGTGCTGATCGACCCGGATTATCGTGGCTACCGCTTAGGCCGGCGTTTGTATGAAGTACGCAAAGAACTGTGTCGCCAGCAAAACCTGCGCGCTATTCTGGCCGGTGGCAGGATCCCGAACTTTCATCAATACAGCGATGAAATGTCCGCCGCCGACTACCTGGAAGCTGTTAAGCGGCGGGAAATTTACGATCCTATTCTAACCTTCCAACTCTCCAATGATTTTCAATTAAAGCGCCTGCTAAAAAAGTACCTGCCAGAAGATGAAAAATCTCAAGGCTACGCCACCTTGCTGGAATGGAACAATATTTTCTATGAGCCACCTGGTCGCTTAATTGAAAGCCGGAAAACTCAAATTCGCATAGGTGCGGTCCAGTGGCAGATGCGCCAGGCTACTTCTGTGGATGAGGTGCTGCAGCAAGTAGAATACTTTGTGGATGCTCTGTCTGATTACAAAAGTGACTTCGCCCTGTTTCCGGAGTTTTTTAATGCACCGCTGATGGGCCTTTGTGACAACAAATCCAACCAAACCGAAGCCATTCGTTTTCTGGCCGGCTTTACCGAACGCTTCCGTCAGGAAATGTCCACGATGGCGGTCAGCTACAACATCAACATCATTACCGGCTCCATGCCTTTGTTGTTGGGCGATGATTTGTTCAATGTCAGCTACCTGTGCCGGCGCGATGGCACCGTAGAAATGCAAAGCAAAATCCATATTACGCCGCACGAGCGTCGGGATTGGGTGATTCAAGGGGGCGATAAGCTACAGGTTTTTCAAACCGATGCCGGCCGAGTTGGCATCCTGATTTGCTACGATGTGGAATTTCCGGAACTGAGCCGGTTATTGGCAGAGCAGGAAATGGACGTACTTTTTGTGCCGTTCTGGACCGACACTAAAAATGGCTATCTGCGGGTACGCCACTGCGCTCAGGCCCGGGCCATTGAAGATGAGTGTTATGTGGTGATTTGTGGCAGTTGCGGCAACTTGCCTTCGGTCGACAATCTGGATGTGCAGTACGCCCAGTCGGCGGTATTCTCTCCATCTGACTTTGCCTTTCCACACGATGCCGTGATGTCAGAAACCACACCAAACACTGAAATGCTGATGTTTTCCGATCTGGATTTGGATCGTTTAAAGCAAATTCGCAATGAAGGCTCGGTAACCAATTTAAAAGATCGACGCCATGATTTGTATCAAGTAAGCTGGCTTGGTAAAAACAGCTTAAAAGAGACCCCGTCCACATGAAGCTTCTGATCACCACTTTGGCCCTTTTCGCACTGCAGTCCTTGCTGGTATTTAAACTCAGCACCGAGCTGGTACCAGCATCCCTGCTGCAGCTATGGTTGCTGCTGCCGGCGGTGGCTGCGGCAGGTATTTGTATTTTTTTGTACCTTCGCTCACATTTAAAGAAACTATTTCCGCTGGCTGCCCTGCTGATCCACCTGGTGGCCTTACTGCCCTACATTGGCCTGGTAAATAACCCGGCCGAGGGTGAACGCGCCATTCTGATTTTGGCAATGGTGCCGCTTTATCAAAGCCTGGCGCTGTTGATTGTGGGTCTGATTGACTATGTAAGGCGCCGAGAAGCCAATAAACGCCTGGCTGCCCAGTAAGCAGCCAGCACAAGCAGATCGTGTTCCATCACAAAATCAGATACACTTAGGCCATGATGGTTTATCCCTTTCTCCTATGCAAACAGATCATATTTACGCCGAACCGCTGGCGCACATTCAGGATTTTCGCTTTGACGATCAGGTAGCTGATGTTTTTCCGGATATGATTCAGCGTTCGGTACCGGGCTATCAGAGCATTATCCAAACCATCGGGCAGTTGGCCAGTCGCTACCAGCAAGCAGACAGTCATTTTTACGATTTAGGCTGCTCTTTGGGGGCGGCCAGCCTGGCAATGCGGCGCAATATCAGTGTGACCGGCTGTAAAATCATAGCGGTTGATAACAGTGCCGCCATGGTGCAGCGCTGTCAGCGCCACCTCGAGGCTTTTCGCTCAGAGGTCCCGGTTGAGGTGATTGAGGGCGATATTCGTGAGCTGGCACTCAGTAATGCTGCCATGGTGGTGGTGAACTTCACGCTGCAATTTTTAGCCAGACAAGACAGAGCCAGCCTGCTGACGCGCATTTATCAGGCACTGAAACCCGGTGGCATTTTGCTGCTATCCGAGAAAATAATCAGTCCCCATGCCTGCAGCAACCAATTGCTGGTGGATTTACATCATGATTTTAAGCGAGCTAATGGCTACAGCGAGCTTGAGATCAGCCAAAAGCGCACCGCACTGGAAAACGTAATGCAGCCCGATAGTATCGAAGCACATCAGCAACGTTTGCAGCAGGCGGGCTTTGCAGAAAGCACGGTTTGGTTCCAATGCTTTAACTTTTGCTCGATGATTGCCTTTAAACAGCCCTGAGTTCACATGACCGATTTATTTACCCCCTTTTACCAGCAAATCGCCAGCAACCGCTTGGCTCACTGGCTGCAGACCCTGCCCGCTCAACTGGCGCATTGGCAAAAAGAGGCCTTGCATGGTGATTTTCACCGCTGGCAAAAAGTGCTGGCGCAACTGCCTGAGACCCCCATCACGCATATCGAGTTGGCAGATACCATCACACTGGGCCTGGCCGATGCGATTGATGACGGCCAACGCAAGCGCATCGAGCATCTGCTGCGCCAGCTGATGCCGTGGCGCAAAGGGCCTTTTTGCCTGCACGGCATTCATATTGATACCGAGTGGCGCTCGGATTGGAAATGGCAGCGGCTCTTGCCCCATATTCAACCTCTGAAACACCGCTTTGTGCTGGATGTAGGTTGTGGCAGTGGCTACCACCTGTGGCGTATGCGTGAAGCAGAGGCTGATTTTGTGGTCGGTATCGACCCATCGCAGCTCTTTTACAGCCAGTTTGAAGCCATCAAGCATTTTAACCCGGATCCCAAAGTGCATCTGTTACCAATAGGCTGTGACGAACTGCCGGAACTGCAAGCCTTTGATACTGTGTTTTCGATGGGCGTACTGTACCACCGCCGCTCACCGCTGGAGTTTTTACAACAGCTAAAAATGCAGCTGCGTCCAGGAGGCGAACTGGTGCTGGAGACCCTGGTGGTGGAAGGCGATGAGCATACCGTACTGGTGCCGGGTGAGCGCTATGCCAAGATGCGCAATGTCTGGTTTATTCCAAGTTGCGCCGCTTTATGTCACTGGCTAAAACGGCTGGGTTTTAAACATCCCCGGGTAGTGGATTGCTCGCACACCAGTCTGCAGGAACAGCGAGCGACCGCCTGGATGGAAAATGAAAGTTTAATTGATTTTCTCGACCCAAATGACCATAGTAAAACGATTGAAGGTTACCCAGCGCCGCTTCGGGCAGTGATTGTAGCCGAACGCTAACAGCAGATACCCACAGGAGAGCGACTGTTTCATGCCTTATCGCCCTAAAACTACCATTGAGCAATGGCGTATCCTGCAAGCGGTTGTTGATGCAGGTGGCTATGCCCAGGCAGCTGATTTGCTGAATAAAAGCCAGTCCTCTTTAAACCATGCCGTAGCTAAACTGCAAAGCATGCTCGGGGTCGAGTTATTGGAGGTTAAAGGACGTAAAGCGTTTTTAACTGAAGCTGGTGAGGTGATGCTACGACGCTCCCGCATGGTGACCCAACAAATCGAAGATCTGGAGCGTTTGGCCGACACCATTGATAAAGGCTGGGAACCGGAAATTCGTATTGCTGTGGAATTGGCGTACCCCAAACAGTATTTGTATCAGGCACTGCTGCAGTTTTACCCGCAAAGCCGTGGTAGCCGGGTGCAAATCATTGATGCCGTACTCACTGGCACTGCTGAAATCATTCAGGACAAACGTGCTGATCTGGTGATCACCGGCCTGGTCCCTAAAGGTCACTTAGGCGAGCCCTTGTATGTGACCCGCTTTATTCCGGTAGTAGGCAGCCAGCACCCGCTGGCTGAGCACAGCAAGCTGGAGCTGGCTGAGCTTAGCCAACAACTGCAGATTGTGATCCGTGATACGGCACAAAAACCGCAAGAGCAAGGCGGCTGGTTAAAGTCGGAACAACGCTGGACCGTTGATAACTTTTACGAAGCGATTGAAATTCTGCAACTTGGCCTTGGTTTTTGCTGGCTGCCAGATTACACCGTGCAGAGCGCTTTAAAAGACGGTAGTCTGAAAGTACTGCAACTGGCAAGTGGTGGTGAAAAACTTGCCCCTATGGCCTTATTAAGCCCCTACGAAGAACAATTGGGCCCTGGCAGCAAGCTATTACGTCAGTGCCTGTTAGCGGCCCATCAATCGGAACAAACCAGGGAGAATCTATGCACGATCAACAGCTCAGGGACCTGATGGTTCAGTCGGCCAATGATGCCGTCAATTATGCCAGTGAAGAGTTCCAGCTGGAGCTGGACTTTAGCAGAGAGAGTCTGCTGCAACTTGATAGCTTAGTGTCTGCTTTGCACCAACGGCAGAAAAAACAGGCACATGCTCATGACTTACTGTTTACTTTGTGTACCATCCTGGGTGCCTACACCGGTGAAGTCTTTCGCCGCGAGCTCGGTGGTGAATGGTTTCACGATAAAAGCACGCAAGATGCGCCCTACCTTTGCCTTACCTACCTTGATAAAGAATTTCCTTTTGCATCAGTTGTTTATCATAAAATCATGCAAGATGACAGCATCAGCATTGCCGGCTATGTCGAGCAGGCCATGGCAAATGCTACCCAGTAATGCTTTTGTCGCAATGATTATGCAGGTAAAATAGCGTCCATTTTCAGCCCTTGTTCAATTGAGGAATGCCGTGAGCAACCAAAATCCATCCCTAAGTTACAAAGACGCCGGTGTCGATATCGATGCAGGTAACGCTCTGGTCGATCGTATTAAGGGGGCAGTGAAACGCACCCATCGCCCTGAAGTCATGGGCGGCTTAGGTGGTTTCGGTGCCCTGTGCCAAATCCCTGCCGGCTACAAGGAGCCTGTGCTGGTCTCCGGTACCGATGGCGTTGGTACCAAGCTACGCTTAGCGATGGATTTAAAGCGTCATGATGGGGTTGGTATTGATTTGGTGGCCATGTGCGTCAATGATTTGATTGTGCAAGGTGCCGAGCCTTTGTTTTTCCTCGATTACTATGCCACTGGTAAACTGGATGTCGAAACAGCGGCAACTGTAGTGGAAGGCATTGCCGATGGCTGTGCTCAATCGGGCTGTGCTTTGGTTGGTGGTGAGACGGCAGAAATGCCAGGCATGTACCATGGTGATGATTACGACATCGCTGGCTTTTGTGTGGGTGTGGTTGAAAAGTCAGAGCTGATTGATGGCAGCAAGGTACAAGCAGGCGATCAACTGATCGCGTTGGCATCATCCGGCCCGCATTCCAATGGTTTTTCTTTAATCCGTAAAATTCTTGAAGTCAGCGGCCAGTCAGCAGATACCGAGCTGGCCGGTAAGCCCATTGCCGATCATTTGCTGGAACCGACCCGGATTTATGTCAAAAACCTACTCAGCCTGATTAAACAGCAGCCGGTTCATGCCCTGTGCCATATCACCGGTGGTGGTTTTTGGGAGAACATTCCCCGTGTTTTACCAGAAGGCAGCAAAGCTGTGATTGACGGTGCCAGCTGGCAATGGCCTGCTATCTTTAGCTGGTTGCAGCAACAAGGCAATGTCACGACTCATGAAATGTACCGTACCTTCAACTGCGGTGTTGGCATGATAGTGGTGGTCCCTGCCGAGACGCTACCTACCGCTTTAGCCATGCTGCAACAGGCTGGTGAAACGGCCTGGCATTTGGGCGAGATCCAGGCAGCTACCGACAGTGAAGAGCAAGTGATCATCCGTTAAGGGCAGGCATGAAATCCATCGTTGTACTGATCTCCGGTCATGGTACCAACTTGCAGGCAATTCTGGATGCTTGTGCTTCGGGCTTTATTGCCGGTAAAGTCACGGCCGTTATTTCCAATAAAGCCGATGCCTATGGCCTGGTAAGAGCACGAGAGGCCGGCAGCAGTGCGCACTGCCTGGCTCATAGCGACTATGATAGCCGTGAAAGCTATGATCTGGCACTGCAGCAGCTGATTGAGCAATTCACCCCGGATTTGGTAGTTCTGGCTGGCTTTATGCGCATCCTATCGCCTGGCTTTGTGCAGCATTTTTCCGGTAAATTATTGAACATTCACCCATCTTTGTTGCCGAAGTATCAAGGCTTGCGAACCCATCAGCGCGCCATCGAAGCCGGTGACCAAATGCACGGCTGTAGCGTGCACTTTGTTACTGAGGAGCTGGACGGTGGCCCGGTGGTATTGCAAGCCAAAGTCCCGATATTTTCTGACGACGATGCAGAGACAGTGGCCGAACGGGTGCATGAGCAGGAATACCGTACCTACCCTTTGGTGATCCGCTGGTTTTGCCAGGGACGTTTACGTCAGCAAGGCCAACAAGCCTTGTTGGATGATGAACCATTACCGCAATACGGATATGCCCATGACGATGATGAGTACGATCTCTGAATGGCGCCTGCGGGCGCCTTTTTTATGCTTGCCACTTTTGGCAATGCCATTAGCAGCTGAGCCTGTTTCGGATGAGTTGCCATTGGAGCTTGCCCCCTATCAGGCTGAGTATGTGGTCTACCGCAATGGCCGTAGCCACGGTAAAGCCGAGCGTGAGCTGAAAAAGGACGATGGTGTCTATACCCTGCGCTATCGTAGCGAAATCAGTTGGATGATTTTTCGTGATCGCAGAGAGGAACAGACACAATTTACAATGCGTGGCGCGCAGGTACAACCGCTGGCATACCGGATGAGCCGCAGCGGTACCGGCCCAAGCCGCAATTATGTCCTGACACTGGATCCGGTCAAAGAGGAACTTCGGGAGGGTAGTAAAGGCGAGCTGAAATCCCATGACTGGGATGATAACTGGCTGGATCAGCTCAGCTACCATCAGCAACTGGCCATTGATCTGGCCGCCGGCAAGCGCTCTTTTCGCTATGAAGTACTGAATCGACGGGGCGATCCAAAAACCTATGATTTTCGGGTGGTCACCAAAGAGTTGCTGCCGCTGCCCTACGGCAATGTGATGGCCTATCGCATTGAGCGGGTCGAAGAAGATTCTGATCGGCAAATATATGCCTGGGTAGCACCCGATCTGGACTATTTACTGGTTCGTATCTGGCATGGTGAAAACAATGTCGAACAAGTCGATGTGCAGCTGCACAAAGTGCACTGGCAACAAAGCAGCGAAACAGCTACTATCTCACAGCCTTAAATTGGCTCACCGTAACGAAACAACTGGCTTTCTCCTGGCTGCATCTTGTGCCACTGCTCATTCAGGGTCAGTGGCTCGGTCGCTATCACTGTCACCACATCCTTTGGGGTGGTTTCGCGGGAAAAGTCGATATCCACATCCACATCCGATAAGCGGGCGATCCCAAAAGGCGCCCGCCGGGTGATCCAGTGCAGTTTAGTGGTGCAGTAGGTCAACAGGTATTCGCCATCGGTCAGCAGCATATTAAACACCCCTAACTGCTGCAGGGTTTTGGCTTTTTTTTGCAAAAAACGAAACGCGGCCTTACGTGAACGAGGTTTGTTTGGGTAGCGTTTATCCAGTTCACTCATCAAATAGCAAAATGCACGCTCACTGTCGGTGGTACCAACCGGCTGAAATCGTGCTACCGGTAAATCTTTGTAATCATGCAGCTGGCCATTGTGGGCATAGGTCCAGTAACGGCCCCAGAGCTCCCGGGTGAAAGGATGGGTATTTTGCAAACTCACCCTGCCACGGTTGGCTTGACGAATGTGTGCGACGACGGCGCAACTTTTAATAGGATAATCACTGACCAGACGGGCAATCTCAGACTCATAACTTGGCAGTGCATCTTTAAAGGTGCAGACGCCTTTCCCTTCATAGAAAGCCACCCCCCACCCATCCCGGTGCGGTCCGGTCCGGCCGCCCCGCTCTTTCAATCCTTTAAAGCTAAAACAAATATCGGTAGGCACATTTGCCGACATCCCGAGCAATTCACACATGAACTACAAACCCCTTTCTGATTGGCAGGCACGCTGATACAGCGCTAAAAGTGAGCCAACCGACTATACTTTCCCGTATCAACAGATGTAAAGCGCTTTGTACAAGTAAACCACAGCGCCCCATCGAAAGGCTTGCAAGTTGTCGGGGAAGATTATACTCTTAGAAGTTAGTGGTCAGACCTCTTAGGAGATAGTTATGGAAGGGTTTGTGTTTAGCCTGATATTTCTGGTTGTGATTGGCATCCTGGCATATTACCGTGCCAGCCTGACGCTGTTCACCGCTGCAATTGCTGTTACACTGGCAGCCGGTACTTTTGCCGGCCCGGTAGGCCTGGTTGGCTGGATTGTTTTCCTGCTGATTGCCCTGCCACTGAATATCGCCTTTATCCGGCAGAAGCTGATTACTCAGCCCCTGCTTGGCGTGTACCGCAAAATTATGCCGGAGATGTCCAGTACCGAAAAAGAAGCCATTGATGCCGGTACCACCTGGTGGGAAGCCGATTTATTCCGTGGTAACCCGGACTGGCAAAAACTGCATAACTTCCCTATCCCCCGGTTAAGTGCGGAAGAGCAAGCCTTTTTGGACGGTCCGGTAGAAGAGCTGTTGGATATGGTCGATGACTGGGAGATCACCCACGACCGCGCCGATTTATCTCCGCAAGTCTATCAATACCTGAAAGACAAAGGCTTTTTCGCCATGATCATCAAGAAAAAGTATGGTGGTCTGGAATTTTCTGCTTATGCACAATCTTGTGTGCTGCAAAAGCTGACTAGCAAGAGCATGGTCTTATCCAGCATTGTTGGGGTACCCAATTCACTGGGCCCGGGTGAGCTGCTGCAACACTATGGTACTGAAGAACAGAAAAATCATTATCTGCCACGGTTAGCCAAAGGCCTGGATGTCCCTTGTTTTGCCCTCACCAGCCCGGAAGCAGGCTCGGATGCCGGCTCGATTCCAGATTTTGGCATTGTCTGTAAAGGCCAGTGGCAAGGCAAAGAAGTGCTGGGTATGCGTCTTACCTGGAACAAGCGCTACATCACGCTGGCCCCTATCGCTACTGTGCTTGGCCTGGCGTTTAAATTGCAGGATCCGGACAAGTTGTTAGGTGATAAGGAAGATTTAGGCATCACCTGCGCACTGATCCCAGCCGACACCCCAGGGGTGAAAATCGGTCGTCGCCACTTCCCGCTGAATGTGCCATTTCAGAATGGTCCAACCCAGGGCAGCGATGTCTTTGTGCCACTGGATTACATCATTGGTGGTGCCAAAATGGCTGGTCAGGGTTGGCGCATGTTGGTTGAATGCTTATCGGTTGGCCGCGCTATTACCCTGCCTTCCAACAGCACGGCTGGCATTAAAGCTGCCGCGATGTCCACCGGTGCTTACGCCCGTATTCGCCGTCAGTTCAAGATCCCTATCGGTAAAATGGAAGGGGTGGAAGAAGCGATGGCCCGTATCGGTGGCTCCGCTTACATGGCCTGCGCCTCTACCACCATGTCGGTTGGCTCCATTGATTTGGGCGAAAAGCCCTCAGTGATTTCCGCCATTACCAAGTACCACATTACCGAACGGATGCGGCTGGCGATGATCGATGCGATGGATGTGCATGGCGGTAAAGGCATTTGCATGGGGCCAAACAACTATCTGGCCCGCGGTTATCAGGGCGCACCGGTAGCTATTACGGTAGAAGGTGCCAATATTCTGACCCGCAATATGATCATCTATGGTCAGGGCGCTATTCGTTGTCATCCTTATGTCTTGGCGGAGTTGCAGGCTGCTTATAATGAAGACAACCGTGCGGCAGTCACGGCCTTTGATAAAGCCTTGTTTGGCCATATTGGCTTTGCCATCAGCAATTTCTTCCGTACCTTCTGGTTGTCATGCACCGGTGCAGCCTTTAGCAGTGCCCCATACAGCGATGCCACCGCCAAGTACTACAAGCAAATGAACCGCTTCAGTGCTGCACTGGCGTTGATGTCCGATGTCGCTATGGGCACTCTGGGGGGCGATCTGAAACGTCGTGAGCGTATTTCAGCCCGTCTGGGAGATATTCTCAGCATGTTGTACCTGACCTCCAGCGTATTAAAGCGCTTCCAGGATGAAGGTCGTCAGCCGCAAGATCTGCCTCTGGTGCAGTGGGCTTGTGAAGACAACCTGGCCAAAGCCCAGCTGGCATTGGATGAGTTGTTCGATAACTTCCCCAACCGTCTGGTAGGCGTCGTGTTAAAACGTGTGGTGTTCCCATGGGGCCGTACCTTGCGTCGCCCAAGTGATAAAGTAGAGCACCAGGTTGCCCGTATTATGCAGACACCTTGCGAAGCCCGCTCACGCTTGGGTCACCATTTGTATCTGGCAGGCAAAGACAACAACCCGATTGGCATGGTAGAGCAGGCATTGCGTGATGTGCTGGCGGCAGAGCCTCTGTTTGATAAAGTGACTGAAGCGGCTAAAAAGCGTTTGCCTTTCTTCCGTCTGAATGAAGTGGCCGATTTAGGGCTAGAGCTGAAGGTGATTTCCGAGCAGGAAGCTCAGATTTTACGAAAAGCAGAATCCAGTCGCTTGCGTACCATCAACGTAGACGACTTCGACTTTAACTATCTGGCGGCCGACAAAGCACTCCTGGCCTCCGAGCAGCAAAGCGCAGCCAAGGTCAATGCCGCATAAAACCAAGCTTAATGTCAAAAAACCCGGTTCCAGCCGGGTTTTTTTATGCCCTCAAATGTTAACAAAGCAAGCCGATACTCCTATCTATCTTAGCATTTTCTGAAAAATTTAATGAAAATGACACAAAAGACTTTTATAGTGACAGGTTCACATTGGACTCCATGCCCGCTTGGCATGAGGCAGGCCAAGTGCTTACCGGGACGTACAGCCGTACCACGTCATAACCATAGAAAATAATACGGATACCGAACAATGAAACAACTACTGGCACTGGTGCTACTCCTTTGCACCTTTGGCTTGTGGGCGCAAACCCCCATCGCCTACTGGTCACAAAATTTCAATGAATTGCCGGATGGCAGTTTTGGTTTTAACCCGGACTCCTTTCCGCAACAACCCGATGTGGGTGCTGGGACCATTTTTCTGACCGACTTTAATGAAGATACCGCAGCAGATGGCAGCTACATCACCATTCAGTCGTTTGCCGGCAGTACCATCAACGCTCTGCCTGGCTATGCAGCCGGTGGCAGCTTGTCGGTGCAAGGTGGACCAGCTACCAGCAACAATGGTGCTGCTATCGTTATTCAAATCAACAGTGCAGGTTATCAGGACTTACAACTCAGCTGGGCGCAACGTGGCACCGCCACCGGCTTTAATGAGCGCCGTATCAGTTGGTCGATTGATGGCATGAACTTCACCGATTTTGCCGTCGACTCAGGCGCCCTTGGCAGCAGCTTTCAGCTACGTAGCTATGACTTCTCCGCAGTAGCTGAACTGAACAATCAGACCAGTGTGTATTTTCGCATTGAACTGAATGGTGCCAGCAATGCCACCGGCAACAACCGCTTTGACAACCTGCTGGTCACCGGCACGCTAACAGCCGATGCTGATCGGATTACCCTGTATCAGCGTGATTTTGCCAGCAATCCGTTTGAAAAAGGCTGGCAACAATGGAGCCTGCAGGGTGAGCAGCAGTGGCAATGGGATGGCGGCTTTAATAATGTCAGCTTCTCTGGCTTTGTCGACGGCAGCTGCAGCGCCAATGACAGCTGGCTGGTATCACCGGCCTTTGATGTCGACAGCCAAACCGGTGAGCGCCTGGCCATTGATATTGCCCGCGGCTTTGCTGGTGTGAATAATTTGGATATTTACTACTCCACCCAATTCAGTGGCTCAGAGCTGAACCCGGCAGACTGGGTGTTACTCACCAGCATCAGTCCGGATGACTTTAGCAGCAACAATGTGCCGGTACGCTTTGATGGCTTTGAGCAACTTTCAGCATTAAATGGCTCGGTGCATCTGGCTCTGCGTTATCAGTTTGACAGCGGCAACTGCAGCACCTGGCGCCTTGCCAATCTGTTGCTCACCGCGGAAAACCCGGTTGAGCCCGTTGCTTTTGCCTGTGACAACCCAGCGACCCGCATTCATCAGGTGCAAGGTGCGGGCTTCCAAAGCCCGTTGCAAGGTGCTGAAGTGCAGTTGCAAGCAGTAGTGACAGCCGTATTCCAGCAAACCGACAACGGTGGCCTGGGTGGCTTCTATCTGCAAGAAAAAGATCAGCATCACGACCATAACCCGATGACCTCTGAAGGCATTTTTGTCTATGACAATGGTTTCGGTGTACCGGTGCAACCCGGTGATCTGGTACGGGTACGCGGTACTGTTGCCGAGTTTTTTGAAGAAACGCAGTTGTCCAATATCAGTGAGCTGGCTGTTTGTGATACTAACCGCCTGCATCTGGTCAGCCCGGTAGAGCTCAGCCTGCCTGTGACAAACTTCGAACAGCTGGAAAGCATTGCCGGTATGTGGGTCCAAACTGCTGATGATCTAACCGTCACCGATGTGTTTAACGCGGTACGTTTTGGCGAATTTACCGTGTCGAATGGCCGTTTATACAATCCAACCCAAATTGTCTTGCCTGGTTCAGCGGCTCAAGCCGTCATCGCCAGCAACCGGCTCAACCGAATCATCATTGATAATGGCCTGACCGGTGTGAACCGCCAGCCTTTTATCACCGGTGAAGATGGCATCAACGAAATTTCCGCCAGCAACCCGATCCGGAATGGTTATTTGCTGCAAGCGGGTTTGGATGGCGTGATGAGCTATGCCTTTGGAGCCTACCGGGTTCGCTATCTGAGCACTCCCAACTTTATCACCAGCAGCAACCCAAGAACGGATGCACCAGAGCTGGCGGAACAAGGTGATATCAAAGTAGCGACCTTTAATGTCGAAAACCTCTTTACCACCTTCGATCTGCCCGGCAACAGCTGCGGTCCGAATGCTCTGGCCTGCCGCGGAGCCCGCTCTGAAAGCGAACTGGCACGGCAGTTGGATAAACTGGTAGCCGCCATTCAGGCACTGGAGGCCGATGTCCTGGCTTTGATCGAAATCGAAAATGATGCCGATGACTCTACTCTGGAGCATTTAGTGGCGGCACTCAATGCTGCTGCCACTACTGCGGATTGGAGCTATGTGGCCACTGGCTGGCTTGGCACCGATGCCATCAAACCTGCCTTTATCTACCGTGCCAGCCGGGTCAGCCTGCATGGTGATTTTACTGTATTGGACTCAAGCGTAGATCCAGACTTTGATACTTCCCGGCAGCGCCCGGCTCTGGCCCAAAGTTTTGTTACCGAGCAAGGCGCAGTATTTACTGCTGTAGCGGTGCATTTACGGGCAAAAGTCTGTGGTAGTGCCAGCGGTGTCAATGCCGATCAAGGCGATGGCCAGGGCTGCTGGAACCACTGGCGCACCCTTTCTGCCCAGGCTTTGTTGCGTTGGTTGGAAACCGATCCAACCAGCTCCGGCAACAGCGATATGCTGGTACTGGGTGATTTTAATGCCTACGCCAAAGAAGATCCGCTGACCGCCATGGAGGCCGCTGGCTATGTCAACCTGGCCGTGCAAAGCAATGACGGCGATTACAGTGTCTACAGCTACACCTTTATGGGCGAGTCTGGCAGCCTGGATCATGCCTTTGCCAGCCCGTCCTTAGCAGAAAAAGTATTAGCAGCCAAATCCTGGCACATCAACTCGGATGAAATTCCGGCGTTTAACTACAGCGAAGGCCCGCTGCCTGGAGGCTTGGAAAAGCCAGATAATTTCTATGTGGCGGATCCGTTCCGGACCTCAGATCATGATCCACTGTTGATTGCCTTGCAACTAAGTGCTGTATTCCCACCGCTTGAAGCAGAGCTCAGCCTTATCCGGGTGAACCGGGCTCGTTCAGGCTCTACCCTGGTGCAACTGCGGATTGACGGTGCAGCTGCAGGTTTAGAGCTGGTACGAGATGGTGCTGTGGTGACTACCCTTCAACGTGAAGGCCGATACAATGATCAGTTCCGTAGTGATGCCAGCCAGGCAAGCTACCAGCTGTGTCATGCTCAGCACAATCAGTGCACTGAGCCGCTAACGGTTCAGTTCTAATCTATAAAATCTACAAGCCCTTGATACCGTATGCGGTATCAAGGGCTTTCACTCTCAGCAGCTTGTATTGCTGCGGCCAATTCAGAGCAATCCGCTTCAGCGATGGGTTGCCCTGATTTTAACTTTAGCTCCATACCTGCTGCCAGAGCAGCTATCTGCTGCAAGCCAAAGCTGCCAGCAGTGCCTTTGATTTGGTGCAGCAAAGCTTCAAGCCCCACCTGATCTTGCTGCGTTAGCAATAAGCGCAATTGCTCTAGCTGAGCAGGCAACTGTGTCAGATAGCGCTGCTTTAAAGCTGCAATACGTTCAGAAACAGACCCCACCGTAGCTGCTGCCTCTGTTGGCGGACTAGCTACAGGCACTGATGGCCTCGCAAGATAGCGTGCTAACGCTTGGTACAACAATGCCGGCTCAATGGGTTTGGATAACACCTCGTTGCAACCAGCTTGCAAAAACGAGACTTGGTCTTCAGCTAGCACATCTGCGGTTAACGCTAGAATGGGCAAGCTAAACCCCGCAGCACGCAATTGGCGGGTAGCTTCAGCCCCATCCAGCACCGGCATGTTCATATCCATCAGGATCAAGTCAAACGACTGCTTTCTGGCACATTCTATCGCCTCGGCCCCGTTTACCGCCTCAGTTACGGTTAAACCACTTTGTTGCAGTAAGTCGACTACCAGCAAACGGATATCGGCTACATCATCCACCACCAGTACCTGGCCCTGCAACAGAGGGAGATCAACTGCCGCTACCTTGGGCACTGGATAGCTGTGCATTGGAGGCTCCTCAGGCTCAATGAGCGGCAGCTCCAGGGTGAACTCACTGCCCTGACCTGGCTCGCTGCTCACGGATAACTCACCCTGCATTAATTCAGCCAGTTGATAGCTGATATGCAATCCAAGACCGGTCCCTCCATACTTTCGGCTGGTTCCGCTGTCGGCTTGCTCAAACGCACTGAACACAATCTGCAGTTGATGCATGGTCATGCCGATGCCGGTATCGCTGACGCGAATCTGTAACCGATGTGGAGCGCTTCGGCTGGCTTGAACGCGAATAGAACCTTGCTCTGTAAATTTAATCGCATTACTGAGCAGGTTCAGCAAAACTTGCTGCAGTCGCTGTGCGTCCAGTAACAGCCAGGCAGGAATGCTTGCATCAAACACAAAATCCAACTGCAGACCTTTGTTGCTGGCAAGTTTGCTCATATCGTTGCACAGATCCTGCAACAGCTGCTTAATGGCAACGGGTTGCTGCACAGTGGATAACTTGCCCTCCTCAAGTTTGGCCGCATCCAGGATATCATTCACGATCCCCAACAGGTAGTTGCTATTTCGGGCAATAACGTCCAACTGTTGCTGCTGCTTCGCATCGAGCGGTTGGCTTTGCTGCAACTGCTCGGTGTAGCCAATGATGGCGGTTAATGGGGTCCGCAGTTCATGACTCATGGTGGCTAAAAATCGGGATTTCACCTCAGCCAGTTGGGTCGCTCTGTCGCGCTCGTTCGCCAGCTCTTCAGTGCGCTGTTGCACCCGCTGCTCCAGGCTGGAATTCAGCTCTTCCAGCCGGCTGCCCGCCTGATGCAAACGCAGCACCATGGCATTGTACTCATCAAACAGCTGCTGCACTTCCAAACCACTGGCTCTGGCCGAAAGATCGCAAAAGGGTGCGGTTCCCTGCAACTCCAACTGCTGAATAGACTGCACCAACTGCTGCAAAGGGCGACTGTAAAAGCGTACAAAATAAAACGAAGTTCGATGCAGCAGCCAAAGCGCCAGGGCTACCAGCAAGATCACCATAAGTGTCAGTAGGTTATAACCAAGCAGTACCGCCTCGAGTTGATAGCGCATCAACAGCAACCAGCCATCGTCTGTTTGATGACTACGAATAAAGGCTCGACCATCCTGATTGAGCTGCACCCCACCCTGAGGCAGAAACCAGGAGTTGGTAAAGACACGCTTTCCCGGTAAAAAATCACTCGCACGCTGAAATTGCTGACCATAGTCTGCTGAAAGCGGTACCGACCAAATTTGCTTATCCCGATTATCCAGCAGTACCGCTTGCACCTGCTGAGGGCTGTCCGCTGGCTGAAGCTGCTGAGCCAATGAAGAAAGCAATACCGAGGCCTGCACAACACCGTTAAATTGCTGTTCTGCATTTAACATGGGGGCGCTGACGGCAAACAGCAAATCTTCCCCCAGACCTCGACCTTGATAGGCATCACTTACATAGGTGCCCGCAGGCTTTAATTGCAGTTGTTTGAAGTAATCCCGATCGGCCACATTGACTGAACCCACCAACTGCTGGCCACCGCGAAAACGATAGCTAATGATATCGCCATGCTGATTGGTCACTGCAGCGGAAATAAAGTGCGGCTGCAGCTCCAGCAAATCATCCAGAATGCGCTCATCTTGATGACGGGAGTAATTCAGCGCGGCTTGCTGCAATGCAATGCGGAATTGCCTCAACTGATGGGCACTAAAGGTAATAAACTGCTGCTCTAAACGGAGCAGTTGTTCGTGCCGTTTGTTCAGATCCCAGGCCACAAAAGCATGCAAAGCAGCCAGAATCAATACCAGAGTGGGCACGGCTGAATAGACCGTAATGCGACCGGCTAACTGCTCAGACAAAGGCTGTTGACGGCTTAGGCGAGCGCTGATAGCAACGTTTAAGATCAGCTTGGCTCCATGCAAGTTGAGCGCCCCGGCCATCGCCACAATCAGCGTAATCAGTGCAGCGAAACCACCATCGACTTCTTGCCACCAGTACAGATACACAAAAGCAGCCGGTGCTAACACCAGCCAACAATACCAATACAACCGGGCAATACTGTGCTTGCCGCTGCGCCAGGCCAAGAACACCAGCATCAACTCAGCCAGGCTCAGCCACCACAACCAGCTGCCAAACAACGGCAATGTCACGACAGCAAAGGAAGCCAGCCCCCAAAATGGCCCAAGCCGCAGCATGATAGCTAAAAAGGCTGTGTTGCCGAGCAGTAAGGGCGCCAACAGCGTCAGTTGCAATACCAGTGAATTGGTCACAAAACCAAGTACACTGATGTAACTGCAGAGCCAGAGCTGACGACGGCTAAAGGTCCAGTATTTATCCAGTGAAGTGTAGGTGCTAAGCAAGCGGCATCCTCAGTGCAGATGGGTCATTCTTTCACTGAGTATAGCCGCTTTCTGAACAGGAAAAAGGTGTTGAAGTGCTTTTAGCTCAAGGGTTTATTACCATGTTCTTATTTTATGGCCCTTGATCGCATAAAACAGGATAAAAGCATAACAAGGGATCAACATCCAGTAAGCTGACTGGCTATTGCCACTGTGATGTGCCAAATACCCATACAGCAAAGGCAATAAAGCACCACCGGCGATCCCCATAATCAGCAAAGCGGAACCTGTCGCCGTTAAGCGACCCAGCCCCTGCAGCGCCAGTGGCCAGACAGCTGGCCACACCAGCGCATTGGCAAACCCCAACAGGGCAACAAAGAGCACGGTATCCGGAACCAGTGGAATACCCAGCAAACCCAGGCTCCATGCCGACAACGCTGAGCTCTCGCTGGAGCTAAGCAAAATACCGAAACTAAACAAGATCCCAGCCAGTGCCGAGCCGACCAGCGCAGTGGATTGAGATACATAGCGAGGGATCAGCAAAACCCCAAGCAGATAACCTGCCACCATAAAAGCCATGGTGTAGGAAGTCAGAATCCCAAAGTGTGCAACGCCAAGTCCTTGTCCGTACAGCCCTATGCTGTCACCGGCGATCACCTCAACACCAACATAAAAGAACAGGGCGATAAAACCCAGCACCAGCTGCGGATGACGCCAGATAGCCCGCCAGTCCGAATCGTTTTTGTCTGCTGCATCCGTCGCATGCTCGGTTTCTGCCACCAGGCTAGTGACGGCATCCGCAGCTGTCTCAGACACGGACACATCAGGCTCGGATAAATCCGGCTCGGGCAAACGGGAAAAGTGCACAAACACCATCAGGCCCAGCAACGCTGCGGTCATGTACAGATAAGGCACCACCAAACGGTTGGATAAGGCCTGCAGCTGTGCAGCCTGCTGATCTGGGCTAAGTAGCGCCAGCGCTTCTTCGCTGTACTGATCCATACCGGTCAGGATCCAGGCAGCAAACACCAGAGGCACAATAAAGCCCGCTCCTTTATTCACAATGCCCATAATGCTGATACGCATGGCGGCACTTTCACGCGGTCCAATACAGACGATGTAAGGGTTGGCTGCCGTTTGCAAGATAGTCAGACCGGTACCCAGTACAAAGAGCGCCAGCAAGAAGAAAGCATAGTGCGCGCTTTGCGCCGCCGGAATAAACAGCAAGGAGCCCACCACCATAATCCCCAGGCCAATGGTCATGCCATGACGATAACCAAAACGGGTTAGCAGGGTCGACATCGGCAACGCCATCACCACATAGGCAATGTAAAAGGCAAAAGCCACCAGCAGCGCCTGAAACTCGTTTAGTTCGCAGACAATTTTTAAGAAAGGGATCAGGGCACCGTTTAGCCAGGTGACAAAACCAAACACAAAGAACAAGATACCAATCAGCAGCATGGGGAAAAAGCTGCTTTGTTGCCTGAAGCTTGTGGTCATAACGCTACCTTCGATTGTGGATGAACATAAAATGGCCGACCGGCGATCCAGCTTTGTCGAACTTGCTGCGAGTCGTCCAGCCAGACCAAATCGGCCTGTTTACCCGGTGCCAAACGACCCAGCCGGTCGGCACAACCCAGAAAGTCTGCCGGATATGCCGAAGCCATCATCAGCGCTTCGGCAAAGCTGATACCAAGTTGTTGGCTCGCCTGCTGCACAGCGGTGATCATATCCAGCACCGAGCCCGCTAGAGAGCCGGATGGATCCGTCAAACGACTGCCATCACGCACCACCTTGCCGCTAAAAAAATCAAACTGCTGCTGCTCGGTGCCTACCGGCGACATCGCATCAGTGACCAGCATTAACTTGCCTTTGGGTTTGGCCTGATAGGCCAGTAAGGCCGCCAGTGGATGCAGATGATGGCCATCCAGAATAATGCCACACCAGCTGCGGTTGTCGGTCAGAGCAGTCCCCACCATGCCTGGCTCACGCGAGGTCAGTGGCGACATGCCATTGTACAGATGGGTAAAACCGGTAGCGCCTGCGTTCAGTGCCGCCTGCACCGTGGCGCTGTCGGCATTGGAGTGCCCGAGGCAGACGCGCACATCTTCCGCGACCAGCTCAGCTATCAGTTCAGGAGCGACCGTTTCCGGAGCCAAGGTCACCACCTTGATGCCCAGATCTTTCCGTCGGTACAGCTGCCACTCGGCATCTGACAACGAGCGAATATGACCAGGTGGATGCACACCTTTTTTTGCCAGTGACAGATGAGGCCCTTCAAAGTGAATGCCCAACACCCCAGGCTCTTGCTCGGCAATGGCTGTAGCAATGGTATCGGCTGCCTGGTGCATCACAGCAATGCAGTCGGTAATCACCGTCGGTAACATGGCCGTGGTGCCAAACTGGGCATGGGCCTTGAGCATGGTACGAAGTGCCTGGCGATCAGGAGCCTGATTAAACAAGATCCCACCACCACCATTGACTTGCACATCGATCAGCCCAGGTATCAGGCTGCCTTCCTCCAAGGTAAGCAATGGCAAATCAGGATCGGGGTTTTGCCCTATGCTGACAATACGATCACGCTGAATAGTGACACAGCCATGGTAAAGCCAACCCGTTGGGGTCAAAATTTTTGGCGCCAGAATTTGAAAGACATTAACCATTGGCCTTTGCTCCTAACAGTGCAGCACCACGTTTGCCACTGGCTGCACCGCCTTCTGCCACTTTGACTGGCGGCACTTGCACACCGGCAAAGAGATGCTGTTGAGTTGCCTCGGGTACCGCCGCTACCAGCTCGGCAATATCGGATAAACCACCTCCCAGTACCAGCACATCCGGATCGTAAGCAAGCAGCTGTGCGGCCAGCACCGAACCAAGCGCATCCATATAAGCGGCAAAAGCATGAACGGCCGCTGGCTGCCCGGACCGGTAATCTTCCAGCCATTGATAGGTGCTCTTGGGCTCACCGGCAAAGTGCTGGTACAACCGCGCCAACCCTCGCCCGGAGACATAGGTCTCGGCACAGCCTACCAGCCCACAGCCACACGGATAAAGAGGTAGCCGGTGCTGCTGCACCACCCGGGCTGCCAGGCTTTGATGACCAAACTCCCCCACCAACTGCTGTCTGCCTTGTTGCAGGCTGCCATCAGCATAAAAGCCACCGCCACAGCCGGTGCCCAGAATGACACCCAGCACCCGGTTAAAACCACGGCCAGCACCGAGCACCGCTTCGGAGAGCACAAAGCAGCGGCAATCATTGCCAATGGTCACCGGGCGCTGCAGCAACTGCTGCAAATCAGCCACAACCTGCTGACCGTTTAAACAAGGCACATTGCTTGAAATGACCTGACCGCTTGCATCCTGAATACCGGGCAGCGCAATACCAAGTTGTCCCAGCTGACCACTCAACTGATCGGCCTTGGTTATTTGCGTACAAAGCTGCTGCAGGAAATCGGCATAGTCGGTGGTTGGCGTGGCCAGTCGCCATTCGTGTTGCAGCTGCATCTGCTGGTCAAAAATGGCCAGCTCCATTTTGGTGCCACCAATATCCAGGCCATAACAAAGTTTCATCACCATGAGCGCTCGGTAAGTGGATAGATGGTTACGCCTTGCACCACCCGGTTAACCAAGCCGGCTGGGCATGGATTATCTGGCGATATTCCAAGCTCAATGGCTTTGAAAAATGCCAATAATTGACCGCACAGCGCATAAGGAAAGCAAAGCCAGCTATCGTCATCCGGCAGTAAGTCCGTATCCAGCAACTCCGAACACAGTTGCACCGACAAGGCTTGCTGGTCTTGGCACAGTTCCTGCTGCATATCCAGATCGTAGCGCCGACTGTATGGGTCAAGTGCATCCAGCAGTACAATCTGAGTGCCCTGATTGACCAAGGATTTCGGGCCATGCCGAAAACCAAGCGCCGTTTCGTAAAAGCTTGGGATTTTGCCCGCTGTCAGCTCCAGGTATTTTAGCGACAGCTCTCTGGCCACTGCCTGTAAGGGCCCTGAGCCCAGGAAAACGATACGATCGCAGTTGTGTGCCGACAGGCTTTTTAAGCGGGGTACACTGTGCTGCAAAAGATGCTGACTTAATGCAATCATCCGGCTTGCCTGCGCTTGGTCGGCACCAAATAACAGCATGGTAGCAAGCAGCATGCAGCTGTAGCTGCTGGTCATGGCAAAGCTCTGATCATTCGCCTCAGCTGGCATGAGCCAAAGCTGCGTAGCGGCATCATCTGCAGCCATGTTGGCCAGTTTGCCATCAGCATTGCAGCTGAGTACCAGATGATGGCTGTCGGGGTACAACTGACGCACAATCGTCGCAGCAGCCACACTTTCCGGGCTATTGCCCGAGCGGCCATAAGACACCAGCAACACCGGCTGCTCCCCTGCCAGATACAGCTGTGGATGACTGACCAAATCGGTGGTTGGTAGTGCCAGCACCTGTACCTGGCTGCCCAGCTGCTGTTGCAAATAAGGAGCCAGTGCCTGGCCGATGTAAGCAGAGGTGCCGGCACCGGTCAGGATCACCCGAAGCCCAGACTGCTGCAGTACCCTAGTAAGCCAGGGTAATAAGCCTGCTGTTTCCTGCTCGAAGCCTTCAAGCAGAGTGCGCCATAACTCTGGCTGCTGACTAATTTCTTTCGCGGTCGCCAGGGCCCCTGCCTGACGTAACTCAGCCTGCGATAAACCCAGGGTGAAACCCGCATCGTGCTTCAAAGCCGTTGTCATGACGATTGCTCCTGTTTGCAGCGCATGCCACAGGCACTGGCATAACGTGCCAGTACTAATTGTATATGACGGATCACCAGTTGCTCGGGATCCGCCACCAGATCACCAGTGGACTCTGGCAACGCATGCTGCGGTAAAAACTGATGCAGCACCGGCTGGCTGACGGCCAGTTGCCGGATATTGTCGAATAATCGGGTCTGGGCCTGTTGCAACACGGGCTCAGGCCAGTAATAGCGGATGCGATCGCTGTAGCTGTATAACTGCAACGCCAACAGCTTCGCTCCCTCTGCCTGATAGAACTTCTGCCAGTACCCTGGCTTGGCCTGCATCAACTCAAGGCAGGTTGATTGCAACTGTGAACACTCAGCAGCGGGTAGCAGTTGCTGTTCCAGCTGTGCCAGCGCAAATAAGGCTTCACGCAGGGCAAACGTCAGCTGAGGCCCGACTTTTAAAATAGCAAAGTGCCCCCGCACCAGCGCATGATAGGCTACTTCCGTTTGATAATCGGTGGAATGCGCTTCAAACACCAGGCCAGGTTCAGCAGCAATAAAAGCCGTCAAAGCTTTGGCTTTTTCAGCATCAAAAGCATGCACCCTGGTGTTATCAAACTCCACGCCGGGTTGCACCACCACGGCAATCACCCGCGACCAGACTTCTGCCGATAACCCTTGCTGGGCAAATGCCTGCCGGTGCGCCGCCAGTGTCGCCTGCACACTGTCCACCGAGGTGGGCACTATGCCCTGCTCCAATTCAGATACGCCACCAGGAGGTGGCACTTCCGTACCAATCACGTAACTCAGGGTGCCGGCCTGATTGGCCCTGGCCGCACTTGCTTCAGCAACCTGGCACAAACGGGCTGCCCGGCTGGCGATCAGTTGATCCGACAGCACAGCCGGATCATCGGCGCAGCGCATGCTGGTATCCAGGTGGATTTTGGTAAAACCGGCGGCAACAAAAGCGGCAATCAGCGCTTCAGCCTGCAGCATCGCTTCGGCCGATGGCAAGTCCTGCCAGCAGACCGGCCCTAAGTGATCACCACCAAACACCAGTTGTTCCGGGTTGAAGCCAACCTCGGTAGCCAGTTGCTTAACAAAGGCAATAAAGTCGGCCGGCATCATGCCGGTATAACCGCCAAACTGATTTACCTGATTGGCGGTGGCTTCAATCAGTAACCGACTCTGATCCTGCCTCGCCTGAAGCAAAGCCGCTTTTAATACCAGCGGATGGGCGGAGCAAACGGAGTAGATACCTTGCTGGCTGCCGGCTTTATTGGCAGAAAAAATGGAGTGCAATGCGTGCATGCGATCCTCAAACGTCTGAAAAAACCGGGGCAAGACCCCGGCTAAAGGGCATAAGCGTGCGAGTAGAAATAGCGCCGGCTAGCTGACAATGCCAAGTGGTTTGCCGGTTTGCCAGGCACCACGGGTAAAGTCCGGGATATCTTTCGAATTGCCACGATCGGCCACCGATGCCACCGACAGTGGCAAAATCACCGACCAGGCCGCGCCATCGTACACATCCTGATCCAACGGCTCGCCATTGCGCAGGCAGTAAATCATGCGCCAGCACATCAGAAAATCCATGCCTCCATGGCCGCCCTGTTTTTCCGCTTCTTTGCCCATCCGGGTCCACAGCGGGTGGTCGTATTGCTGGTACCAGTGCTCCATTTCATAATCCCAGTGGTGGAAATCGAGCCGGCCGCCCTTTTCCAGTGCAATGCGATTGGGAAAGCCGGCAAAAACACCATTGGTACCCTGGATCAGATTGTGCCGGCTGTAAGGCATCGGCGTAGTGGTATCGTGCTGCACCATGATGGTCCGGCCTTTTACCGTCTTAATGATGCTGGTATTCATATCACCATGAATAAAATTCAGCTGATTGCGTGGATGATTGGCTGGGAATTCGCGTTTGGCATAAGCTGCCCGGCCCAGCGCCGGTGAGCTCATCGAGGTCATGTAATCGAAACGATCGCCGCGATTAATATTCATGTACTGCGACACAGGGCCAAGGCCATGGGTCGGATAGAGGTTGCCATTGTGGGTGGTATGGTAATGGGTACGCCAGGAGCCGGTTTTGCGGTCCATCTGCTTCATTTGCCAGCGCAGCTCATGAATGTAAGCCGCTTCGCCATGCAATAACTCGCCAAACAGGCCCTGCCGTACCATATTGAGCACCATCAGCTCATCGCGGCCGTAATTGACATTTTCCATCATCATGCAGTTGAGCTGGGTTTTCTCGGCGGTATCGACCAGATCCCACATTTCGGCCACCGTCAGGGCCAGTGGTACTTCAACAAAGGCATGTTTGCCGGCCAACATAGTATCTTTGGCCATCGGGTGGTGCCATTCCCAAGGGGTGGAAATAATCACGATATCAATGTCATCCCGTGCCAGCATATCGCGATAGGCATAAGGATGCTCACCGTACATGGCCGGCTTTTCCCCTCCCAGCGAGGTGACAATACCAGCCGCTCGTTCCAGCACCACAGGATCGGTATCGCACACTGCAATCACCACAGCACCATCGATATGACTAAAGTGCCGCACAAAGCCAACGCCGCGCTCACCAACCCCAATCAAGCCAACCCGAACCGTGTCCATTTTAGGGGCGACCAGGCCCATCACGCTTTTGCCTTTGGCAGCCGGGGTATAAGCGCCACTTGCCTGACTGCTGGTGCAGGCGGTCATGGCCCCGAGGGCGGCTGTTGCCATGGTGGCTTTTAAAAACGATCGACGATTCAGTTTGGACATTGCCATACTCCTGTTATTTATTTTGTTTGACCAGGTGTAAGCGCACACCCTGTCGTTCTAATGCCTGCACGTACTCATCCGGAATGCCATCATCGGTCACCAGGGTATGGATCCGCTGAATGGGGCAAATGCGATGAAATGCCCGGGCATTGAATTTGGATGAGTCGGTTACCACAATGATTTCACTGGCGATTTCGCACATAATGCGATTAAGCACCGCCTCTTTTTCAAAGTGTGTTGCCAGCCCTGTTTTCAAATCAAAGCCATCAACACCCAGGATTAACTTGTTGAAATGAAAATCCTGCAAACTCTTCTCAGCCAGATGGCCATAAAAGGACATCGACTTTTTCCGTAACACACCGCCTGTCAACATCACCTGGACGTCGTCTGCTTGCGCCAGCTCCAGAGCGATATTCAAACCATTGGTCATCACCACCAGGTTTTTTCGATCCACCAGGTTGGCAGCCACTTCCTGTGTCGTGGTCCCGGAGTCGAGCAAAATTTGCTCGTTATCACCAACCAGTAAAGCGGCCTCTATACCCAGCTGCTGTTTCAAAGCCTGCCGGTGGTGACTTTTTTCCTTCAACGACAGTTCCCGGCTGAGCTGAGAGTTGACCATGGCGCCACCACGCGAACGCACCAGCAGTTTTTTCCTATCCAGCACGCTCAGATCGTTTCGAATGGTCACTTCCGATACTTCAAAACGCTCCGATAACGCCTTCACCGATACTTTGCCCTGCTCCTGCGTTAGCCGCACAATTTGCTGCTGCCGTTCAATCGTATTTAATCCAGTCATATCAACCATGCTCTTAGTTCAAATCCAACCTTAAGATAACACCCCGGTTGATACTTTCAAATGCTTACGAAATTTTCGTGGCAGTTCCGGTCAAAATCCTTCTCCAGCCAACGTTTAATAGATTTACCAGCCCAAAACTTAAAAAGCAAGCACTATTTTTTTTCACTTTCGCTATTGATTAAAGCACAAAAAACAGGCTATAAAAATATTATCGAAAACAAATTTACTTTCGATTACTTGCGATTTGAGCTGACAGGCAGTTTTCAAAGCAAGAGCGCATCGCAAATACAACAATGAGATCACAGGGGAACTTATGAAACAGCACAGATTCACACCAAGGCCACTGGCGCTGGCTCTCGCCAGTTTTTTCAGTATGCAGGCACCCATTGCGCTGGCAGAGCAACCAACAGATGCTGAAGAAGACATCGAGCGTATTCAGGTTAGTGGCATTCGCGGCAGCATTACCGAATCGCAATTTTTAAAGCAGCATGCCACCAGCGTGATTGATGTGGTGGTGGCTGATGATATTGGTAAGTTTCCGGATGAGAACTTAGCCGAAGCTTTGCAGCGCATTCCTGGTATCACCATCACCCGCAACAGCGGCGAAGGCCAGAACATTTCAGTGCGTGGGTTAAGTGGCAATTACAACACCACCACCCTGAATGGCCGCAAGCTGGCGTCAGAATTTGCTGGCCGGGACTTCAATTTTGACACCATCGCCTCCGAGCTGGTCAATGTACTGAGCGTGTACAAGTCGCCGGAAGCCAGGTTGATTGATGGTGGTATTGGCGCCGTGATTGATATTGAAACCCGCAGACCACTGGCACTGGATGGACGCACCATGGCAGCGTCGGTGAAAGGCATTCATGAATCCCGCTCCGGTGATATTCATCCTCATGCCTCTTTTATCCTTGGTGATAAAACGGCCGATAACCGCCTGGGCGCTTTATTTTCGTTGGTGTATTCGCGTAAAACACTGCGGGCTGATACGTACAGAGCCTCAGGCTTTGAAGATGAAGATGAGGATGCTTTCCTCAATGTGGATATGAACGGCGATGGGGTGATCAGCGATGACGAGCGCTTCCCATCCAAAATTCCCATGTACATGTACTTTGCTAACGCCCAGGATGTCCGTACCCGTATTGGTAGCTCTCTGGCCTTGCAGTGGCAGCCGAGTGATCGACTGGATCTGAATCTGGATGGTCTTTATTCCCGTTACACCACCGATGGTAGCTTCTATGAAATTGGCTTTGTTAATTACGATGAGCCTTGGACCCCTAGCACCCCGATCTTTATTGAACCAGGCTTTGACGAACTTGGCCGGGTTAATAAAATCCGTCAAACCGGCCCTGAAACCATGGTGGAGCTACTCAACCGCACCACACCGCGACGCAGCGATACCTGGCAGCTGGGCAGCAATGCCCGTTATTACCTGAATGATGAATGGACGCTGGAAGCCGATGCCGCCTATTCGGAAGCCCGCAATAAAAACAACGGCGATAATCGTTTCATTGTTGCCCGCGGCTTTGTTGATGCCATCGATATCGATTACAGCACCGGCAATATGCTGCCCGATGTGGTGATTGAACCAGGCCTGACCGCCGATCAGCAGTACGGTGCTCATTACAGCTTAAGTTCTGGTACCGGCGTCAAAGATACCGTCACTGACTTGAAGCTGATCACCCAGTATCAGCCTTTTGGCCGCCTGCTAACCCGACTGGATGCGGGTTTAACCTACCTGCGTCAGTCGAAACAACAAAGCGGCTTTCGCTCCAGAAACCCCAGCCAGTTTAGTCGCGGTGGTTTCTTTTTAGCACAGGACGGTTACGAATTTGATGACAGCACCGTATTTCAACGCGGTGCCTTTGAGCTGTTTGCCATTCCATCCTCGGTGTTTCGCCCGGCGAACTTTGACAACTTCTTAAAAGGCGAAAACAGCATCACGCCTAACCCCTGGCCAAGTTTTGATTACGACGATTTGGTCGATTATTACCGCACCATCAATGCAGATGCAGCCAATACAGGGATTGTCGCAAGCGCCGTGCCGCAGGACAGTTACAAAGTGACTGAATCAGTCACTGCCGCCTATCTGCAGGCAGACTTCGAAAGTGAGCTGGCTGAGATGCCTTATGTCGTTAACCTGGGTGTGCGAGCCAGTCGCACCAGTGTCGACTCCACAGGGTTTGGCTATGACTTTGGCCTGATTGAGTTAAACCCGGAAACAGGTCAACCCATCAACAATGAGTGGCAGGATGAAGTCGTCGATGTCGGCTACAGCGGTAGCTATACCAATATCCTACCCAGCATGAATTTCAGGATGCAGCTTAATGATGAGTTGCAACTGCGGGCCTCTGCTGCCGAAGTACTAAGCCGGCCAAGTCTGGGTTACCTTCGTCCCTGGGCAGCACCAAACTTTACCAGTCGTGAACAAGGGTTGCCGGTGTTAAGTCGTGGCAATGCCAGTGTCCCCCCCGAGCGGGCACGCCAGGCCGATCTGGTGCTGGGCTGGTTCTTTGCCGAGGCCAGTGCTTTAAACCTGGGCATTTTCTACAAAGATATCCTGTCCTTTATCAGCTCTGAAGGCAAACCTGGCGTGGTTGAAGGTATTGAATACTTTATTTATGAGCCGGTGAGTGGTGATTATGGCGCCTCTGTCCGTGGCTATGAACTGGCCTGGCAGCAATCTTTTGCTGATTTGTTGCCAGCGCCTTTCGATGGCTTGGGCTTTTTGCTCAATTACACCTATGTCGACAGCAACTACGAAGACCCAGCGTTAAAAGCAGCCGGCCTGCCCTTCCAGGGCATGTCGAAAAACTCCTACAATGCCGTGCTTTACTACGAGCAGTATGGCCTGCAAGCGCGACTGGCTTATAACTGGCGCAGTAAGTACCTGCTCAACCCGGATGCCTGGGGTGGGCCAGCCTGGCACGCCGCTTATGGCCAATTGGATGCCAGCCTGAGCTACGACATCAACGACAAGATCACGGTGTTTGCTGAAGCTTCCAACATCACCAACAACCGCGCCTGGCACTACATCGACCGCGAAGACCAGGTCGCTTATCTGGAACGCTTTGGCACCCAGCTTTCATTAGGGATCCGGGCTTATTTCTGAGCAAGACTCTGTTTAGGTAACACTCCCGTTGGGCGCAACTACTGCGCCCTTTTTTATTCAGTGAATACAAGACTATCCAGCTTGCTGCAGATCAAACCACTTCACAGCAGGCTGTGCCATACTAAGCTATTGCTTTATCCTAAGGATATGTGGTGCCTGCAACAACCAAGAAGCAAGATATTGTTTTTTCTGCCCACCAGCTAACCCGTCATTACCAGATGGGCGATGTGCTGATCAAGGCGCTGCGTGGGGTCGATCTGGAGCTATACCGCGGTGAGTTTGTGGTGCTGTTAGGCGCCTCTGGCTCCGGTAAATCGACCTTACTGAATATTCTTGGCGGGCTGGATACAGCCAGCTCCGGTGAGCTGCGGTATGGCGAGACCGTGTTAAGCCAGGCCGATGACAAGGCGTTAACCCGCTACCGCCGCGAACAGGTCGGCTTTGTGTTTCAATTTTACAACCTGATCCCAAGTTTGACCGCCCTGGAGAATGTCGCTCTGGTGACAGACATCAGTCCCAGCCCGATGTCGCCGCACGAAGCGCTGGCCATGGTGGATCTGAGCGAACGTAGCAGTCATTTTCCATCGCAACTGTCCGGCGGTGAGCAGCAGCGGGTGGCGATTGCCCGCGCCATTGCCAAAAAACCACGGGTGCTGCTGTGCGATGAACCCACCGGCGCGCTGGACTCCAAAACCGGTAGCAAGGTGATGGCGGTGCTGCATCAGATCAATCAACAACTGGGTACCACGACCCTGGTGATTACCCACAACGAAGTTATTGCCGACATGGCAGATCGGGTCATACGGTTAAAAGACGGTCAGATTGTCGATATTCAGCACAACCCCAATCCCAAATCAGCCTCGGAGCTCAGCTGGTAATGCAGGCCTTGCAACGCAAGCTCTGGCGCGACTTATTGGCGATGAAAGGTCAGATCCTGGCTATCGCAGCTGTGATAGGGGCCGGTGTGATGGTGCTGTTTCTGGCAGTCACTACGCTGGATATGCTGGAGCGAGCGCAACAACGCTTTTACCAGCAGGCCCATTTTGGCGATGTCTTTGTCGATCTGACCAGAGCACCAGAGCACTTGATCCCCCAATTGCAGCTGCTGCCCGGCGTGCAACAGGTGCAAAGCTCGGTGCGGGCACCAGTGCGGCTGGAGGTAGCGGGTTTTAACGATCCCATCCGGGGCCTGATGCTGTCACTGCCGGAGCAAGGCTTGCCACGTTTGAATCAACTGGTGCTACTGCATGGACACTTTCCAATCGAAGCCAATGAGGTCGCCATCACCGAGCCCTTTGCCAAAGCCCATCAATTGCAACCCGGCGATACCATCACCGCCGTGATTCAGGGGCGCTTGCAGCGCCTGCAAGTCAGCGCCATCGTGCTGTCGCCTGAGTTTATTTATCAGCTGGGCCCGGCCGATCTGCTGCCCGACTATCATCGCTTTGGCGTGTTATGGATGCCAAGACGCGCCCTGGCCCATGCTTTTCAGATGGATGGCGCTTTCAATCACTTGAGTATCAGCCTGCAGCGCGGTACGAATCCGCTGCCGGTGCTGGATGCACTGGATCTGCTGCTGGCGCCCTATGGTAGCCGGGGCAGTTACCTTCGGACCGAGCAAGCCTCGCATCGCTTTTTAACCGAAGAGTTAGAGCAATTAAGCGTGATGGCCTGGTTCCTGCCGCTGCTGTTTCTCGGCGTGGCCGCTTTCCTGCTCAATGTGCTGATTGGCCGGCTGGTGCGCAATCAGTTGCAGCAAATTGCGCTGTTAAAAGCTTTTGGCTACAGCCACAATTCATTGCTACTGCATTACCTGCAGTTGGCCTGCGTGATCGTCGTGATTGGGGTAATCGCCGGCATTGGCCTTGGGCTTTGGGCGGCAACAGGCCTGGCTGAGCTTTATGCCGCTTATTTTCATTTTCCCGACATGGAACTTCGGGTACAACTGCGTCATCTGGCGCTGGCCTTACTGCTGGCGTTACTGGCCGCCGTTGTCGGCGTTTTCAGTGTGCTGCGTCAGGTCGCCAGACTGCAACCCGCAGCAGCCATGCGCCCGGCGGTGCCAGCGCAGTTTCAGCGCGGCCTGGCAGAGAAGATGTTGCTGCGTCCCTGGCTGGGCCAACTGAACCGGATCATTGTGCGCAACCTGCTGCGCTATCCCGGCCGCAGTCTGCTGTCGGTGCTTGGCATCGCGCTGTCCTCCGCCTTGCTGCTGGTAGGCAGTTTTCAGTTTCATGCCCTCAATACCTTGCTGGACATTCAATACCGCCACATTCTGCGCATGGATACCCAGCTGATGCTAAGCGAAGCCAGCCCGGAGCGGGTACTGGCCGAAATTCGGGCAGAGCCCGGGGTGTTGGCCGTCGAAGCCTTTCGCATGGTGCCGGTGCGGCTGCATTATCAACGCACTTCTTATCGCACCGTACTGCAAGGGCTGGAAGCCAAACCACAACTCAGGCGACTGCTGGACCAAGAGCTAATGCCCATTGAACTGCCCGCTGAAGGCCTGGTGTTAACCCGTTATTTGGCCGATTACCTCGGGGTCAAGCCCGGCGATAAGGTGCAGGCTGAGCTGATGGAGGGCGCCAACCGCCTGGTGGAGCTGCCGCTGGCGGCCGTGGTGGATGAGCCCGTTGGTGTCAGTGGTTATATGGAGCGCAGAGCTTTAAACCGCTTGCTTGGGGAAGGCCCTGCTATTTCCGGTGTCTGGTTACTGACCGATCCGCTCAAGCGCACTGAATTACAACAACGCCTGCAGCAGCGCCCCAGGATCGCCGGTATCAGCCAGATGGCCGATATCGAGCAGCAACTTCGAAATTACATTGCCGATACGCTGCTGGGGATGATGGCTATCCTGCTGCTAATGGCAGGCTCCATTACCTTTGCCGTGATCTACAACAATGCCCGTATTGCCCTGGCTGAGCGCTCACGTGAGTTGGCAACCTTGCGGGTATTAGGCTTTGAGCGCTACCAGGTCGGCTGGGTGCTGGCCGGCGAAGTGCTGCTGTTGACCCTGCTGGCGATCCCCTTGGGCTGGTTGCTGGGGATCGGCTTTGCCTGGTCGTTGCAACAGGCGCTGACCATGGATCTGTTTCGCTTACCTTTTGTATTGGAACCGGCCAGCTTTGCGCTGGCAGCGCTTGGGGTGCTGCTGGCCACCGCGTTGTCGCTCAGCCTGATGCTCAGGCGTTTTCAGCAACTGGATATGATTTCGGCTTTAAAAACGGAGTAACCTCATGATCATGCGAACCAAACACTGGTTTTTGTTCCTGCTGGCCGCAGCAGTATTTGTGGCTCTGTTGCTGGCCCTTCGGCCGGCCGCTGTGCAGGTGTCGGTCAGCGAGATACAAAGCGGCTATTTTGCCGAAACCCTGGCCGATGAAGGCAGAACCCGGCTGCGCGATACCTACACCATTTCGGCGCCGATAGACGGCTACCTGCACCGGGTTGAACTGGAACCAGGCGATGCCGTCCAGGCCGGCCAGGCGCTGCTCACCCTGGAGCCAGCACCGACACCGGCGCTGGATGCGCGCAGTCTGGAGCAGGCCAGAGAGCAGCTGTCTGCCGCCAAAGCCAGACTACTGGCCGCTGAAGCCAGTTTTGACAGCAGTCAGCAGGAGCGCCTTTACGCTGAGCAGGAGTATCAGCGTCATCAGGGCCTGCAGCAACAAGGCGTGATTTCCGCCACTCAGCTGGAGCGGCTGCGCCACGAATGGCAGCGTGCCCAGGCTGGTGAACGAATGGCGCGGGCGGCCATGGATGTGGCCCGTTACGAAGTGGAAAATGCCCGCGCCCTGCTGGCCATTACCGATGGCAGCCGCAGTGGTGATGAGCGTGTTTTGCAAGTGCTGGCTCCGGTTAGCGGCCTGGTACTGCAGCGCCACCGCTGCTGCGAAGGAGTGATTATGGCCGGGGTACCGGTGCTAACCCTTGGCGATTTGCATCAATTGGAGGTGCAGGTTGATTTGCTGTCGGCCGATGCGGTGAGGGTCCGCCCTGGCATGACAGTGTATCTGGAGCGTTGGGGCGGTGATAGCACCCTGCAGGGACTGGTACGCCGGGTGGAGCCAGCCGGTTTTACCCGGGTCTCGGCACTGGGGGTGGATGAACAACGGGTGCCGGTGCGGGTAAGCATTGAATCCAGCCCTGAACTTTGGCAGCACCTGGGTGAAGGCTACCGGGTTGAAGCCCGCTTTGTGCTCTGGCAGGGGGATGAGGTACTCCGCCTGCCGACCAGTGCTTTATTTCGCGAGCAGCAGCAGGATCAGCAACGCTGGGCGGTCTTTGTTGCTCGAAATGGCAAAGCGGAGCTACGCTTGGTTGAGATTGGTCGGCGCAGTGGACTGGTGACACAAATAGAGTCTGGCCTTGACGCGGGTGAACGGGTGATCACCCATCCGCCCGCCAGCCTGCAATCCGGTGATCGCATTCGGTACTCGCGCAGTCGTTGAGCCAGATCAAGCCAGCTGTACAAAAAATGCACTACACTTTTTGGCAGCAGCTAAGACAAGCCAAGGATATCCCAATGCCATTGCAAAAACTGAAACAACACCTACTGGAGCGCAAAATCAAGCTGGAGCGGCAAATTGCCGCCATCGAGCACGATTTTCGCCAGGGCCGCAGCTCCGATTTAGCCGAACAAGCGCAAGAGCGGGAGAATGATGACGTACTCAATGCATTGGAGCTTAAAGCCGAACAGGAATTGCAACACATTAATCGTGCCTTAACCCGGATGGAGCAAGGCAACTACGACCGCTGCTCAGCCTGCCAGGAGGTGATTGCGCTGGAGCGGCTTCAGGCTATTCCCTACACCACCCTTTGCATTCAGTGTGCCAACCGAGCCAACTAACCCATCAACTTAGTTGCCCGGTGCCTTTCAGAGGGATCTTGATATAAGCCGTACCATTTCCCTCTTTTGCCGGCAGCTGGCCACCACGGATATTGACCTGCACCGATGGGTAGATCAGTTTAGGCACCGCCAGAGTTTGATCCCGCGCCGTCCGCTTTTGCACAAAATCCTGCTGCAGTGTTTGCGCCGCAACATGAATATTTTGGCGCTTTTGCTCCCCCACCGTGGTTTTATAGCGCAGCTCACGGCCATTGGGTTGGTAGTCATGGCACATGTACATAGGTGTTTCATCCGGCAGCTGATACAGGCGCTGAATCGACTGATAGAGCACAGCAGCATCGCCTCCCGGGAAATCGCAGCGCGCAGTACCGGCATCCGGCATAAACAAAGAATCACCAACAAACAGCTGACCGGCTATCAGATAACTGACGCTGTCATTGGTGTGACCTGGCGTATTGATCACCCGTCCGGTCAGGGTGCCTATCTGGAAGGTCTCGTTGTCTTGAAACAGATGATCAAAACAGTCCCCCTTGGCGGTTAGCTCTTCGTCGCCGATATTAAACACCACTTTAAAAGTCTGCTGCACTTTGCGAATGCCTTCGCCAATGCCTACCCGGGCACCGGTTTTTTGCCGCAGGTAATGGGCAGCCGATAAATGATCGGCATGGGCATGGGTTTCTAAAATCCACACCAGCGATAGCTGGTGCTGTCTCAGATAAGCCAACACCTGATCAGCACTACGGGTATCCACCATGCCGGCAGCGGCATCGTAATCGAGCACAGGATCAATCAATGCCGCCACTTTGCTGCTGTTATCCACCAGCAAATAGCTGAAAGTACTGCTATCGTTATCAAAAAACATCTCAATATGCATCGGTTGCTGTGGCGTGGTCATCGGGGCCCTCCTTTAAATTAGATTTCACTAAATAGTGATTGCATCATAACTGAGCACAGTTTAAAATGCAATTCAGTTATATGCATATTCTTTTTTGGAATATATAAGTTATGTTAGCACTTCTAGGCGCACTAATTATAGGTCTTAGTCTTGGTTTATTTGGTTCAGGCGGCTCAATCCTGACCGTTCCGGTATTGCTTTACCTTTTAGGCATGCCGGCAGAGTTAGCGATCGCATCCTCACTGCTCATTGTTGCAGCTATCAGTGCTTTTGGCTCTTTTCATAATGGTTTTAAGCGACTAATCAGCTGGCGACATGTCTTTTGGTTTGGTATCCCGGGTATGCTTGGAACCTATTTGGGAGCATGGGCCGGGACAATGGTTGATAGCCGTTGGCAGTTGCTGGTGTTCGCCCTCTTGATGATCGTTGCGGCTGTGTTCATGTGGCGCAGTAAGTTAAAAGATACCGCGAACCAACTCGCTTTTAACAAGGCCAAAGTCTTGGCGGATGGCCTGGTGGTAGGTGC
>ERZ869909.195-NODE-195-length-90317-cov-28.045789_pt1 | contig 90317 bp, 71 predicted proteins | sample MGYA00520892_ERZ869909 | MGnify/ENA primary metagenome ERZ869909 (study PRJEB32215, sample SAMEA104723947) | bioreactor metagenome | biome: bioreactor; feature: anaerobic bioreactor; material: water | place: China | collected 2015-03-12 ... | reverse complement strand
ACCAAAAAAAAAAAACCTATATTAGCCGCGTTTTTGTAATACCCCAAATTACATGACCCAAACCCAGAAAATCCCCCCCCCCCCCCCCCCCGCATCTGCTCACAATCAGAGCAATGGCTGCACAACAGGTGGTGTTCCTTTGTTTTAAGCATCTGCTTTGCTCATGAATGCCTTATCGGGTTTTTTCACAATATCGTTTTCGATATCCTCTTTACAACGCAATATGTGCCTTATTGCACAACAAAATATATTTTTTGGGTGGGGAAGAATAAGTTCGATATATAACTGCCAGATCTTATTCATTATAAGAAGACTGGCCAAAACATAAAAAAATATTTTTAACTATTTTAATTATCTGACAATATATTAAAATTATGAAAAACATCGTTAATTACAGAGTCTTTATCATTGTTTTATTAATAATGGCATATGCTTGCAAAAAAGAAAATCAAAAATATAGTTGTGATGAAAATATCAATGAATGGGTGATTCAAAATAAATCTACAATTGACACCCTTACCAGGGGGTATTTTATTACACTACCAATAGACTATCAGGTAGCTGCATTCAACTATTTAAGTCATTCTCAAAAAGTGGAATTATGGCAATCAAAACTTGCTCTTCTCCTGAATCAATCTTATTATAATGAACTTGCAAAGAGCTCTATAAGAGATTTGCAAGAATTAGTTTGCGTTGATTTATATAATGGAACAGTTTCAATATCAGACGGGGATATATGGAGTATAATGGATATGAGTGGTCTTGATTCCCTGACTATGATTATTGATTTTTCAACATTATTTACTTATGATGAACTTGAGTATTATGTGGATAACTACGAACAAATTCATAATGATTGGTTTGGCGAAAATTATGAGCTTAGGAAGCCAGAGCCTCGACCCAAATGTATGTGCCGTTGGAATATTACTTGTGGTCTTTTTAATCATGGTCTGTGTGAAGAAGGTTATGACGATTGCACACCAGGTTGGGGTTGTGGATGGTTTTTTGCAGAACCCTGTGATGGAAGGTGTGATAGTAATCCGTTCCAATACAATCCGCAATAGATTGTTTAATGGGTAAAGTGAAAGTATTCGTTTTTCCAAAGTAATGTTTAATTTAACCATATAGAAGACTTATCATGAAAACACTAAGATTGATCATTGTTGCTATTAATTTACTGTTTATTATATTGTTCTATCTTGTTGAAGATCTTAGTGTTTTCTTTTTTATGGTCTCCATCATTTGTTTCATTTTTGGATACTTCACAGGCAAAAAGCACGTTCTGTTCAGTATTCATGCATCAATACTAGCGGTAAGCTCTATCATACCTGCTGTTGCCATAATTTTAGTTGCTGAGGGGGCCTTTCATCTATCCCCAAATGATCTTCTTGTGTCAATCCGAATACTTTTGGCTGCTATAATATTAGGCATATCAGGCTTTTTTATTGGCCGGTCGCTGCACTGGATTCTTCCGGTAACAGTTTACAGAAATTCTCTCTTTGCAGGAATTGTCCTGCTTTTTGGCCTATCAGTCATCAACGCTTACAATCATGCATTATACCTTAGTATATTGGGGCTTTCCTATATGGTGGCTTCATCAATGCTTTTCCTCAGAACTAAAAACAGGGTGTTGATTCAGGCTTTGATTTTATTTGCTCCATATCTGGTTCTGCTAATTCTGCCGGCCCTGATTTTAAAAATGCCACGGATATACCCTTCCTTTTTTGTTGTTCCTTTCAGCATTTTATCAGGTTGGGTTCTCTCGTTATTCATAATGAGGAAGCGGTTTGTTGCTTTTACCATCGCAGCTAGTATTTCAGCAGTCTTTGTGGTTTTTTATTATTTTGCAATGTTGAACTGGCTGTCTTACCTATACCTTGACAAAAACCCCCATGTTGATTCAGTAAAATTGCAAACAGTTTTGACCGAAGCCGGAATTATTTCAGAAGACGAAAATCAGAAATCCAACAATTCGGAAACGCCTGGCCAAAATATTAAAGTGTTGTATTTCTTTACGCGGTACTGCGGGGCCTGTTTTCAAAAAATGCCTGAACTTGAAGCCCTGCATCAGGAATTCCTGCATGATGACCGTGTTTCAATTATAGCAGTCAATGTGCAAGCTATGCATACTGATACACTTTTTGACTTCAATGCTTTTTATCATTCAAAGGCTTTCACATTCCCTTTCAGGACAGTGGGCCCGGATTACGGAGCACACCTGCTCCAGCAGTTAAATATCAAAGGCTTTCCTTGTGTGTTGGTAATTGATGGAGATTTTCGCACCTCGCATATAGGAGGGTTCCAAAGCAGGGATATTTATGTAATCGGGAATATCCGCAGGGTTGTTAGAAGCAGGCTTTTGCTAGGGCTTTAACAGTACAATGGTTTGCAATAATAAAGAAAAACCCCGCCGGGTTCATAAAACCCCGGCGGGTTATCAACTTCAATTTTCTCCTTGTCTCCAAGTCAGCCTGTCCACCTACATCCCGTACATCTCAATAATCTCCTGCTTACTCTTGCCCAGGATGTTGTATTTCTTGCCTACTTTGATGAATGCTTCCAGCGCTTTTTCAAGGTGGTGCATTTCGTGGCCGGCAGAAATTTGGGTGCGGATGCGCGCTGCGCTTTGCGGAACCACCGGGAAGAAGAACCCAATGGCGTAAATGCCTTCGGCAAACAAATCGCGTGAGAAATCCTGCGAAAGTTTTGCGTTGAAAAGCATTACCGGAACAATGGGCGTATCGCCGGGACGAAGCACAAAACCGGCTTCTTCCAGGCCTTTACGCCAGAAAGCGGTATTGCGTTCCAGTTTATCGCGGCGCTCGGTAGAGGCTGATAGGATTTCCAACACTTTGAGAACACCGGCTACTACAACCGGGGCTATCGTGTTCGAGAAAAGATAGGGGCGTGCTTTCTGACGGCACATTTCCACTAACTCTTTACGACCCGAAACACAACCGCCGGATGCGCCGCCCAGGGCTTTCCCGAAAGTGGTGGTAATGATGTCAATCTTGCCCATCACGCCACAATGTTCGTGGGTTCCGCGACCGGTTTTGCCGATGAATCCGCTGGAGTGGCTGTCGTCAACAAACAGCATGGCGTCGTATTTTTCGCAGAGGTCAACCATTTCGTCCAGTTTGGCGGTGTCGCCGTCCATACTGAAGACGCCGTCGGTGATCACCACTTTCAGGCGCCTGTCGCTATGCAGTTGGAGTTTTGACTCCAGGTGCTTCATATCGCTGTGCTTGAAGGTGTCGTGCATGGCGCTGCAAAGGCGGATGCCGTCAATGATGCTGGCGTGAACCAGGCGGTCGCTGATCATCACATCGTCTTTTTCGAGGATGGCCTCAAAAACGCCGGCGTTGGCGTCCATGCAGGAGGGGAACAGAATGGTGTCTTCGGTTCCGAGAAATTCGGTAACCCTGCGCTCCAGTTCTTTGTGAATGTCCTGGGTTCCGCAGATAAACCTTACTGACGACATACCATAGCCGCGGGTGTCGAGGCCTTCGTGTGCCGCTTTCACAACATCCGGGTGGCTCGAAAGCCCCAGGTAGTTGTTGGCGCACATGTTGATTACTTTTTTCAATGAAGATCCTTCGGGGAATTCCACTTCTATATCAGCAGCCTGTGTGCTGTGAATGTAGCGTTCAACCTTGAAAAGGCCTGCATCCTGCATGCCGGTCAGGGTTTCTTTGTACATATTTCTTACTTTATCGCTGTAAGCCATTTTTCTATGATTTAAGGATGGTACATTTAGTCATCAAGTTGGCAAAATGCAGTTGGCAGTTGGCAATAAAGAAACTCTGTTTTGCCAACTGCCTATTGCCTCCCGATAGCTATCGGGATGCCAACTTTAGGAAACAAATTCATTTACAAGGCTTACAATCTTGTTCACCGAGTCGAAAGCTTCGGGGGTTGCTTTGTCGTCGGGGATAGAGATTTTATATTTGTTTTCGAGGAAGCGCTTGAGCGAAACCATTGAAAACGAATCCACAATACCGCCGCTGATGAGCGGGGTGTCGTAAGTGATCTCTTCATCCGGATCTTCGAGATACTCGTCAATTACGTACTGCAGTACGATGTCTTTCATTTCTTCCATTTTCATTCATTTTTATAGGTTAGTACTAGATTGTTGTTTTTATGCTTTTTGCTGTTATTTTGTGATGCAGTGATACAGTTCCCGATTTCGCAAGCTCATCGGGATTTCGCTTCGCTCAAGATGCTGTGGGGTTGTTATTTTGATTTGAGGTGGTACATGAGTTTGGCTATTGAGTTTTTTTCATGGTCGCATCTGGCTCTGCGGTTTTCTGCAGTTTCCTTTATTATGTAATTCAGGTCTTCCGCAATATAATACATATTTTTGACCTCGTTACATGAGGATTTTGCAATGTTAAGAAACTGGTGAAATTCTTTTCTACTCTCACGGCCATGTCCTTCTGCAATGTTATTCATAATGGAGATAGCTGCGCTGTTAATCTGATTTCTGAACTCAAAATCTCTGCAAGAACCGAAATCCAGATAAACATCTTTTACGATTTCCCTGGCCATCTTCCAAATTTCCAAATCCTCAAAACCCTTAGCAAACATAAAACAAGTTTTTCTACTTCTTTATTACTGTATCACCGCATCACTGTATCACTGCATCACAAAAAAGTTTAATCATCCTCAAGGGTGGAGGTATCCCCAATCTCCTCACCCCACTCCTTCGCGTGGAGGATGCGGCGCATGATCTTGCCACTGCGGGTTTTAGGGAGTTTGTCAATGAACTCAATTTCCTGTGGCATGGCCAGTGGCGAAAGCCTTTTGCGAATAAAGTTCATGATCAGCAACTCTGTGTCATCATTAGCTTCGAAGCCGGGTTTCAGGGTCACAAAAGCTTTTACAACCTCCATGTTGATATCATCTGGCTTGCTCACCACGGCTGATTCTGCCACAGCTTCGTGTTCCAACAGTGCCGATTCCACCTCAAACGGGCTAACCAGGTGGCCGCCTGTATTTATCACATCGTCATCACGACCTACGAACCAGTAGTAGCCGTCAGCATCAAGTTTGGCGCGGTCGCCGGAGAGGTACCAGCCATTCACAAATTTCTTTTTGAATGTTTCTTCGTTGTTCCAGTAGCCGCGCATCAGTGCAGGCCAGTCGGGTCTGAACGCAATGAGGCCAATCAAACCCGGCTCAGTGATGGGTTCGTAGGTTTTTGCGTTCAAAACAGCGCCGGTAATACCGGGGAACGGTTTGCCCATGCTTCCGGGTTTCACCGGCATGCCAGGATAATTACAGATCATGTGCGAACCTGTTTCGGTTTGCCAGAAGGTGTCATAAAACGGTTTTCCAAAAACTTTTTCCGACCAGATCACTGCTTCGGCGTTTAGCGGTTCACCCACGCTTGCCAAATGGCGCAAACACGATAAATCAAACTTCTTTACCAGTTCATCACCAGCTTTCATCAATGAGCGGATGGCCGTGGGCGCCGAATACCACATGGTGATGCGGTATTTTTCGATGAACCTGTACCAGGCTTCGGCTGAGAAACCGGCTTCGAGCACACAATTGGTTACGCCATTGCTGAAACCTCCGATAATGCCGTAAGATGTTCCGGTAACCCAGCCCGGGTCGGCGGTGCACCAGTAGATATCATCATCCTGTAAGTCAAGTGTCCATTTCGAGGTCAGATACTGCGAGATGAGCGAATAATGCACATGCTTCACGCCTTTGGGCTGGCCGGTTGTGCCGCTGGTATAGTGCAACACAGATGGCGATTCAGCCGTAGTGGGATGGATTTCGAGGTGCTCAACGGGTTCGGCATCTTCAAGCGAAAACACAACTTCGCGTTCTTTCAGTTCTTTTTTACCATCGTGGTCAACAATGATGATGTGCTTGAGGTAAGGCATCTTGTCAATGAGCTTGCGAACCTTACCCACATGCTTGCGCTGGGTGATGATGGCGGTGGTTTCGGCATTGTCGAGGCGTACATGCAGCGATTCTTCACCGAAAGCGGAAAAAAGCGGTTGCACAATGGCGCCGATTTTCAATACACCAAGGAATCCGAGGTAGAGTTCAGGAATGCGATCCAGAAAGATGCAAACCCTGTCACCTGCATTGATTCCGAGCGAACGCAGGAAGTGACCGATGGTGTTGGTGGTGAGCCTCAAATCGTTGTAGGTGTACTTTTTTTCTACACCCATGGCGTTTTCCCATAGCAGGGCCATTTTATCTGCCTTTCCCATTTGGCAGATGCGGTCGGAGCAATACCAGCCGATATTGATCATATCGCCGGGTTTGTAGTCCAGTTCGTCTTCAGCAATTTTCCAGCTGAAGTTTTTTAATCGTTCTTCGTAAGAGCGGATGTTCGACATAAAGATTATGGTTTTATAGAATTAGAGTTGTTTTTTTTACCACATAGACACAGTAGGCACATAGTTTAATTTTACATATTACTCAGGGAGTTCATTAAGAACTTTAACCAATTGTCCATTTTCAAAGAAATAAATACTTCCAAAATGCTCTCTTTCACTGTATTTAGCCTTTAAGGGCTTACCTGTCAACTCATTTGTGAAGTATCTTTCGTAAAGATGTCTTAACCTGGTTTTATAATATTTATTATCAATTGAATACAAAGGGCTGTTTATTTCTTGGTCTAAAACTTTTTCCAACTCACTATATCCGGTTAAAACAAGGTATAGTCTAAATTTATTCCGTTCCGCAAAATTCTCAAAAACAGAAAGGGGCACATCTTCATGATGGCTGCATCCAACAGAAAAGACATAAACAATTGCCTTAGGGTAATTGATAATGTTCTCTTTAATCTGCGCTGCATTTACTATATAAATATTGCCGGGTTTCGTCTTATCAAAATTAACCAGAGGGTTTATGAGCTGCCTTCGTTCTCTGTTAAGTTTGCCATAATCGTTTGTCAACCCAATAACTACACAAGAACTTAGAAGAAAAAGGCAGAATGAAATAAACACTATAATTCGCATGTTATTGGTTCTCTGGGCTATAAACATTAATCCTTCTATGAATCCTGAAAGAGCTTTTTCTATATATTATCTACTGTGTTCTATGTGTCTATGTGTTTCAAAAAAATCACTTCTCCACGATCACAATCGCATTCACCACATCCTTGATATGCGTGAGCGATACCTGGATATTGGTGATGTTGATTTCAGCTACAAAATCCCTGGTCTTACCATAGAGTACCAGTGCAGGTTTGCCAAGCTGGTCGTTTGTAACTTCAATTTCATCAAACTGCAACCCATCGCGCCAGCCGGTACCGATGGCTTTCAGAAAAGCCTCCTTGGCGGCAAAGCGGGCAGCATAATGTTGTCCTCTGTTTTTTTTGGATTCGCAGTAAGCGATTTCGTTGGTAGTAAACAGCTTCTCCTTCAGCCCTGAATTCTTTTCAAGCTGTTTTTCAATGCGTTCAACTTCAATGATATCTGTTCCTATTCCGAAAATCAAGGCCGTCAGTATTTGAGGCCGCAAGATAGGAAAAAGTCTGATTTCCGGCTATATCGCACCCAATTTCTTGCCCACTTTCGTGAATTTTTCGATGGCAAACTCAATGTTTTCTTTTGAGTGCGCAGCGCTGATCTGAACCCTTATCCTGGATTTCCCTTTTGGAACCACGGGATAATAGAATCCGATCACATAAATCCCTTCCAGAAGCAGTTCGTTGGCAAAGTCCTGCGAAAGCTTGGCATCATTTGGTAAATGACCCAGCAAAACAGGTACGATGGGATGGGTGCCTGAAACAATTTTAAAGCCCGCACCTTCCATACCTTCCCGGAACATTTTGGTGTTTTCGTTTAGTTTGTCTCGTAAATCGGTAGTTTCAGTAAGGAGGTTTATTACTTCAAGGGTTGCGCCACTGATGGCGGGAGTAAGCGAGTTTGAGAAAAGATAAGGTCTGGATCGCTGGCGCAGTAAATCAATGATCTCTTTGTGACCCGAAATACAGCCACCTGATGCACCGCCAAGGGCTTTCCCAAATGTTGTGGTGATGATGTCAACGCGGTTCATTACATTGTGATACTCGTGTGTGCCGCGTCCACGATTTCCGATAAATCCTGTGGCGTGGGAATCGTCAACCAGCACGAGCGCATCATATTTGTCGGCCAGATCACAAACCTTGTCCAATTGAGCGATAATGCCGTCCATCGAAAAAACGCCATCGGTAACGATCATTTTAAACTTTGCTTCCGAAGCTTCCCTGAGTTTTGCTTCCAGATCGGCCATGTCGTTGTTTTTATAACGGAAGCGCTGCGCCTTGCAAAGCCTTACGCCATCAATGATCGAAGCATGGTTGAGTTCGTCGCTGATGATGGCGCTGTCCTCGCCCAATAGCGGTTCAAATACACCCCCATTGGCATCAAATGCCGAAGAATAAAGTATGGTGTCTTCGGTTCCGAGAAACTCGCTTAGTTTTTCCTCCAGTTGTTTGTGAACCAGCTGGGTCCCACAGATGAACCTCACCGAAGCCATACCAAAACCCCACTTAAAGAAGGCATAGTTGGCTGCTGCCATAACCCTGGGGTCATTACACAACCCAAGGTAATTGTTGGCGCAAAAGTTTAGCACATCAAGGCCTTGCGTGGTTTTGATGTGAACCCCCTGCGGGGTCATTAAAATTCGTTCATTTTTATATAATCCGTCCTGCCTGATCTTTTCAAGTTCAGCCTGCAGAAAGTCTTTCATTTTTCCGTACATCGTTTCGGGTATTTCGGTTTGCAAAGGTATGCAATGTTGTGCAGTGTTGATTCCGGAACAACAAAGCTAAACCGGTGACTGATATTTTCGTTCTTTCCACTGGTAACCTTTAATTAACGCAAGGGTAGCAATAAATGTGATATAGAAAATATGAATAATCTGGAAAGGGGCAAACCAGCGCAGTAGTTTTCTTCGACCCAGAAAAGAACAGGCTTCGCCAAGTAATAAAAAGTCGCTTGTGATTTTTAAAAACCAAGAGATTATGAGAAAAGGAAGCAATGCTGGGAAAAAGAAAGCGAGCGCAGTGGATAACAGAAGCATGAGAGAATTCAGAAAAACAATGATGGCAACAAACCCATTAAATGAAGACGGGTATGCCTTTGTTTTCGACCCCCAGCGGATTCGCTGCATAACAAACTCGCGCAAACTGCTAGGCGGGTATGTTTCAACAACTGCCGAAAGCGATTTTAAGAAATGGATACTTCCGGCGCCAAACCTCTTTTGTATTCCGTGCATCAGGAACATGTCATCGCCAGATGCCCAGTTGGAATTGCTTTCAAAAACATTCAGATCAAGAAATGTTTCCCGCTGAAAAGCCAGGTTGGCCCCATTGCTCATCAAAGGTTTGTTTATACCGATGGCTGCAGCGCCTGAAGCGATCAGGCTGATAAACTCTAACTCGGTGAAGGCTTGAAAAAAGTTGTTTTTCTGGGGTTTGAAAACAACCGGGGCACTGATCATTTGTGGCTTATGCTCTTTATAATACGAAGCCATACTTGCAACCCAGTGTGTTTTGACCCGGCAATCGGCATCAGTAGCCAGGATTAATTCACCGCGCGCCCGGTTCACCCCTGCGTTTATTGCAGCCTTTTTCCCGGATTTATTGGGTTCCTCTTCTGCAAGCAGGACCAGTTTTAAACAAGGATGCTCCTGCTGCAGCTCTTTCACCCGCAAAACAGTGTTGTCAGTGGAGTGATCGTCAGTTACGACAATCTCGAAATAATCCCGGGCATAATCCTGATTAAGCAAATCGCTCAGGCATGAAACAATATTGCTTTCCTCATTCCTCGCAGCAATCACTACGCTAACAAACACATATGGATACTCATCAGGCAATTTTCTTAATTCCTGAACCCGAAGCTTTTTCCAGCCAAACACAAGTAAACAGATTAATCCGGAATAAATAGAAGATATGACAAGCATGATGGCAATCAGTGTGCTCATTGGCCGTTGCGATTTGTTCTGTTGCGGATGAAGCGAAGATTGAAAATAAAAAAAGTTCCTGTGAAGGCCGGGATTGCAAGGTTAAACAGCCACAAGAGGGTTGAAGCCGCAATGATGCCGATCGCCGATAAATCAATCACCCCGGCGGTTCCGTGAAGATAAAGTCCGATAAAGTATATGGATACGCTTCCGCGGATTCCCAATTCAGAAAGTGCAATGGTCGGGATCACGGTCATGACGAAAAAAATAACAGGAATCACAACAATGTAATGCGTAAAAGGCATTTTTATGCCAAAAGCCAGCAACAAAAGGATGAACTGGGTCGTAAAAATAAAATACCGGAGAATGCTGAGAAACAGAACGTAAGTTAGTTCGCCGCTGCTGTAGCACTCAAAAACGCCGGTGTATTTGCTAAATCGGTGCTGAATGCCGGGTATGATCCTTTTCAGAAAAACAGGCAGCAATGAAAAATTCAGGTACAGCAACACAAGCAAAGCTACTGTTAGCAATATTGCAATTACCGCCCCATATATGAGCAAATGGTTCGGGAAAAGATAAATATTGATCAGCTTGGGCAGGAAAAGCATTCCTGCTAATGAACCCATGATAATGGTTGCAAGCAATTGCCCCATACTTCCGACAAAAGTCAGCAATACACCTTTAAAAGGATGCAGTGATTTAAGGATAAAGACCCTGCCAAAATATTCCCCCACACGATTTGGCGTGAAAACGCTTACAGTTACTCCTGAAAACACAGCCTTCAGCGCCCTGAAAAAAGGCACATGCTCAAATTTTCCGATCAGAAACCGCCATTTTTGTGCTTCAATTCCCAGGTTTAGCGGTATGAGGACAAACGCAAGTAAGATGAATAAATGAAAATTCTTTTCAGAAGACTTAGAAGTTAGAACCCCTACAAGGCCTTCAAAATCAAGCTCAAGAAAAACTTTCTTATAAATGAAACCATAGGCCACCAGTATAATCGCGATCTGTAGCAGAAAATTCAGCGTTTTGCCTACCTTTGCTTTCATCTTAAGCATAACTTACGATTGGAAAAAGACCGCATTATACTCGGTATTGATCCCGGAACCAACATCATGGGTTTTGGTATCATCGCCTGCAAAGGTAAGAAGCTTAACGTTATCACCTTCGGATCGAAAGGATTTGGCAGAAAAGACTCCCAACTGCTGAAACTCAATGAGATCTTCACAACCACCCTCAATCTTATTGACACCTATCTGCCCGATGAACTGGCGATTGAAGCTCCGTTTTTCGGCAAGAATATCCAATCCATGCTTAAACTGGGCAGGGCGCAGGGTGTGGCAATGGCGGCTGCTTTATACCGCAGGGTTGAGGTTTACGAATATTCACCCCGAAAAATCAAGCAATCCATCACCGGAAACGGTAATGCATCCAAAGAACAGGTGGCGGCGATGCTTGCGTCGTTGTTATCTGTTCCGGTACCGGAAAATCTGGATGCAAGCGATGGATTGGCGGCTGCGGTTTGCCATTCATATCAAAATAATTCAGCACAGGCCCGAAATAAAACAAAGAATGGCTGGATGTCGTTTATCCGTGATAATCCGGAAAGGGTTTTATAAAACACGGCTCTTAAGATCAGCGCAGGAAAGAGATTGAGATATTCAGGTTGAATCACCTCATTGTCAGTACGCTGCGGAGCAATCAGACATTCAAACTACATGAGCTTCTGGCAGGCTTTCCACCAGCGGTCGGGCAAATCGTCGGCGCTTGCCGTATTATAATCCTTTAAAGAACAGGGAACAAAATTGTGCCGCTGAAATTGTGGTTTAATGTTGGCCCTGATACCGATCTCCATCCACCAGCGGTCGGTGTATTTGCTTCTGTAGAAAGTGATCCCATCATCGCTGGAGCTAACCGGCACATAGTATTTAATAAAGTTATCGGCCTGTAATGCAGGGTTCTCATTTTTGCGGTTACAAAACCCATCAATGAAATACCAGATCATTTGTGCAAGAAGCTGAGCGGTTAGCCCCCGTGGGTCGAACTTTGGATTAAATTCAAAAAATCCGATGGAAGTCAGGTTTTCAGAAAGACCGGCATAGCGGGCCAACTGGCAGGCTTCGTCGCCAAAAAAACCATTCGGCGAAGCCATTGCGTGGCCAGGGGCATCACTGGCGCGAATTGCTCCGATATCAAATGTGAGTAAATCGGCATTTCTGATTGTGGGCTCATTTTCAGCCAGGTCGGAGCGGGCTGTTCCAAGCCGGCAAACATCAAAAAACATGTTTTCCATCAGTTTGATGGTATCCTGATTTTCGAAATAGGTCTGATAACCGATATTGCTGTAGTTGAAAAGGAAATTTGGCTGCTGAACTATTATTTTTTTAAGATAACTTTCCGGTGTAAGCGTGTTATCTTCTGTTCCGAGATCAAACACTTTATCAACGGCCACGATATTAATCGTTCGTTTTAGTTTCTCATACGCTTTGTAGCATGCCCAGGTGAGATCCTGGCTACCACCAAGAACAACAGGAATAACATTGTTTTCAAGCAGTTCAACCATAACTTCGGTTAAGGCAACATAGGTGTCTTCGATCGTATTGCCTGAAATGATGTTTCCCAGATCGGCAATCTGCACTTTGAATGCGCCCTGATGAAGATTGTAAAGGTAATTACGGATCAAATCCGGTCCGCCTTTTACAAGAGGGTTTGCGGTTGCGCTCCTGCTTTCTTCCACCCCCACAAGCGCTATCTTGCAGCCCGAAATGTCGGGAAAGGGTTTTTCGGCTGTGTGTGTTGAAATAAGACCGGAAAGAAGGTTTCTTTTGTTAGAAACACCTTCATAAGAGGGAGCCTCCGCTGGCTGCAGGAAGAATCTGTTTTCCATATTCATGATGTCTACTCAGCAAAAGTGCGAAGAAAAACCCAATCAGGGGTGGCTGTGGTTGATTATTTGCCACCTTTTTTGGGTTTTCCCTTGGTTGCTTTTTGGCTGGATTGTTTTTCTGACAGTTCCAGGCATTGCTCAAGTGTGAGGGAAGCGGGGTCAATGCTTTTGGGAATCCGGAAGTTGTTTTTTCCAATTGAGATATAGGGGCCGTAGCGTCCGTTCAGCACCTTCACATCCTCACGTTCGCTGAATTCCTTAATGGTTTTTTCTCTTTCGAGTTTTCGCTTTTCTTCAATGATTTCAATGGCCCTGCCCTCACCAACTGTTGAGGGGTCATCTGTTTTTTTCAGCGAAAAGAAAGCGGAACCATGCTTGACGAAGGGGCCAAAACGGCCAATTCCAACACTCAGATCCTTCCCCTCGTACGATCCGATTGTGCGAGGAAACTTGAATAGATCAAGGGCTTCCTCAAGGGTAACTTCTTCCATGCTTTGTCCTTTTCTCAGACCGGCAAACTGGGGTTTTTCATCGCTGTCCGATTCGCCCAACTGAACCATTGCACCATAACGGCCCAGTTTCACATACACGTTTTCCCCTGTTTTTGGATCAACGCCAAGCAGTTTTTCGCCCTTCATTTTTTCTGATTTGGCCAAAACTTCCTCTACCTGCCGGTGAAATGGAAAGTAAAACTCCCCGATCATCTGGTTCCAGACCTTGTTTCCCATTGCAATCTCATCGAATTCTTTCTCCACTTTGGCGGTAAAATGATAATCCAGAATGTTGATAAAATTCTGAATAAGAAACTGATTTACAAGAGTTCCAATGTCGGTTGGAAAAAGCTTGTTTTTTTCGAACCCTACGTTCTCCGAATCAGTTGATTTATTAATTACACCGTTTTTTAACAACAGGCGTGAAAATCCTCTTTTTGTTCCGGGCCGGTCTTCTTTTACCACATACTCCCTTTTCTGGATTGTTGAAATGGTGGGGGCATAGGTAGAAGGCCGTCCGATTCCAAGTTCTTCAAGCTTTTTAACCAGGCTGGCTTCGGTATACCTGGGAGGATGTTGTGTGAACCTTTGGGTTACCAGCATTTCAAGAAGGTTGAGGGGGTCACCCTTTTGAAGTGGAGGCAGGATGTTGCTTTTTGACTCACCGTTCTCATCATCGGTTGATTCCATATATACCTTCAGGAATCCATCAAACCTGATTACCTCTCCTTTTGCCACAAGCATTTCGGGAGAGGTGGAGATACTGATATCAACATTGGTACGCTCCAGGATTGCATCACTCATTTGTGAGGCAATGGTTCTTTTCCAGATCAGCTCATACAGGCGTTTTTGCGCAGCATCGCCACTTACCTCGCGGTTGCTGATGTAGGTTGGCCTGATGGCTTCGTGGGCCTCCTGCGCACCTTTTGATTTGGTGGCATATTTACGGATTTTCACATAATCCTTACCAAAGGAATTTTCTATCTCAACTTTGGCTGCTGCAAGCGCAGTATCGGAAAGGTTCACAGAATCGGTACGCATATAAGTAATCTTTCCGGCTTCGTAAAGTTGCTGTGCCACCAGCATTGTTTTAGCTACCGAAAAACCAAGTTTGCGGCTGGCTTCCTGCTGCAGGGTTGAAGTTGTAAATGGAGGAGCCGGAGATTTTTTGGCGGGTTTTGTTTCTGTTCCGGCAACAGAATATGTAGCTGGAATGCATTTTTCAAGAAATGCCTGCGCCCCTTCAAGCAGTTTTATTCTTTCAGGCAATTCAGCGCTGAACTGATAGGTTTCATCATTGCGTTTTACTTCAAACTGCGCCGTAAGCCTGTAATAAGTTTCAGTTTGAAAGGCCTTTATTTCTTCTTCGCGTTCAACAATCAACCTTACAGCAACCGACTGAACCCTTCCGGCCGATAAGGCTGGTTTCACCTTTTTCCATAAAATAGGGGAAATTTCATATCCTACGAGGCGATCCAGAACCCTTCGGGCTTGCTGGGCATCAACAAGTTGCTTGTTTATTGCCCTGGGGTTATCCACAGCTTTTAAAATTGCATCCTTTGTTATTTCGTGAAAAACAATTCTTTTGGTCTTGTTTTCATCAAGATCCAAAACATCGGCAAGATGCCAGGAAATTGCTTCCCCTTCACGGTCTTCGTCAGTGGCCAGCCAAACAAGCTCGGCCTCCTTTGCCAGTTTTTTCAATTCGGCGACTATTTTTTTCTTGTCGGGCGAAATTTCATATTTGGGAGAGAAATTTTTATCAATTTCAATGCCGAGCTGGGTTTTGGACAAGTCTCTCACATGGCCGAAAGATGACTTAACCTCGAAGTCTTTGCCAAGAAACTTTTCGATGGTTTTGGCTTTGGCCGGCGACTCAACAATGACAAGATTTTTTTGCATAGCTAATACTCCTGAACAATGGGTTATTTTTGAAAAACGGGCACAAAGTAAAGCAAATAAGTTAAGTTGGCGCAAATCAACTTTTTAATTTCAAAACAAATCTTGCCGGCCAATGTTGTTATAATACTAATTTTGCAAGGGTTTTCAGGGCCTGTAAGCACTGTGGCCACATTGGATAAATTTATCAGTTCATCAAGTGAGCAAGAAACTATTTATTGAAACTTATGGCTGTCAGATGAATTTTTCTGACAGCGAAATTGTGAATGCAATATTGGCCGATCATCGCTTTGAAACCACTCATAATCCGGAAGAAGCAGATGTGGTATTTGTAAATACCTGTTCTATTCGTGAAAATGCAGAAAACCGTGTTTTGCAACGCCTTCAGGAGCTAAATCGCTTAAAAAAGGAGAAACCCGGGCTGACGATAGGGGTTTTAGGTTGCATGGCCGAGCGCCTCAAAGAGGAATTGCTCGAAAAGGTTGGCTTTGTTGATGTGATAGCCGGACCCGATTCGTACCGCGACCTGCCGCGGTTGATCCACATTGCCGAGGGCGGCCAGAAGGCGATCAACGTCATTCTTTCTGCCGATGAAACTTATGCCGACATCAATCCGGTAAGACTTGATCAGAACAGGGTTTCGGCTTTTATATCCATTATGCGGGGCTGTGAAAACCACTGTGCCTATTGTGTTGTTCCATCGGTCAGAGGGGTTGAGCGCAGCCGTAATCCTGAAACTATACTCAATGAATGCAAAAACCTGTATGAAAAAGGTTACCGCGAGGTGACCCTGCTCGGACAAAATGTTAATTCATATTCATGGTCACAAGGGAGTCATTATGCAGACTTCCCTGAATTACTGGAGGAAGTGGCAAAAACAAACCCGCAGCTTAGGGTGAGGTTTGCCACCTCCCATCCCAAAGATTTATCAGATCAATTGATCGAGGTAATTGCGAGGTACGAAAATGTTTGCAAGTCCGTCCATTTACCTGTGCAATCCGGCAGTTCGCGAATATTAAGCCTGATGAACCGGGGTTACGACCGGCAGTGGTATATGGACAGGGTAGAGGCAATCAGAAAAAATATTCCCGACTGCAGCATAACAACCGATATCATAACCGGTTTTTGCAGCGAAACGGAAGAAGATCATCAGGAAACCCTTTCGCTTATGAAATGGGCGGCTTTTGATTATGCTTATATGTTTAAATACTCTGAACGCCCGGGCACCATTGCAGCAAAAAAAATGCAGGACGATGTTCCAGACAGTATCAAGAGCCGCCGGCTGAACGAAATCATTGCGCTGCAGCAGGAACTGTCATACCAGGGCAATTTAAGGGATGTGGGTAAAGAATTCTCGGTCCTTGTTGAAGGTGTTTCAAAAAGATCAGAAGCCGAACTGATGGGGAGAAACAGCCAGAACAAGGTAGTTGTTTTCCCGGGTTCCAAAGAACTATGCGGTCAATATGTAAATGCTGTTATTATCCGTTGTACACCGGCTACACTGATTGGAAAGCTGGCAGACGAATAATGGTCATTAGCTATCTTAGCTGCTGAAATAAAGAATTGAAGCGTTGTTAACATCACTTTCTGTTATTTTATTGGCTATAAATATTACTTTTGCACACCAATCCGACTTAATACTTAAAATGAAAAGAATTAACCTACCACTTAACCGGCAACTGCGATGGCTAAGCTTGTCCGTTGTTATCCTGATGTTTTTAGGCTCCTGCGTTCCCCAGAAAAAACTAAAATACCTTCTGGATGAAGAGCCTAAAAAAGTGTACGAAAACAGTTTTCAAACAGAATACAAGGTACAGTCTGGCGACAATCTGTACATCCAGGTACTTGGTTTAGATGCCCAAACTACCGATCTTTTCAGTATACAGCCCGGAGGCGCTTACCGGCAATATCTGAACAACGACCTGAGTGTTTACCTCAGCAGCTATATGGTAAACGCTGACGGTTTCATAGACTTTCCGATAGTGGGAAGTGTGTTTGTAAGAGATAAAACCGTTGATGAAATAAAAGCGCTTATTCAGGAGGCAATTAATGAATACATGCGCGACGCCACCGTTATTGTCAGGTTGGTAAATTTCCGGATTTCGGTACTGGGCGAAGTAATTCGTCCGGGGCAATATCCGGTTTATCAAACCCATATAACCATATTTGAAGCCCTTGCAAAAGCCGGCGACATGAGCCAGTGGGGTGACAGGAAACGCGTTCAGATTATAAGAAAAACCACAGGCGGTTCAGAAGTACATGAACTTGATCTATCAAGCCGCAGAATACTTGAATCGGAATTTTACTACCTGTTGCCCGATGACATTATTTACGTCAGGCCAATGAAGGCCAAAACTTTTGCCTTCACCACATTCCCATACTCAATTGTTTTTTCTACAATTACCACTACTTTGCTGATTTTAAGTTTCTTTAATAAATAAACGATTAACCGTGGATCCAATCAGAGATAACAACCAGCAGCAGGCTGAGGAAAGTATTGACTTTAAGACCCTGTTTTTCAAACTCTACAGCTATTGGTATTTTTTCCTCATTACCATATTTATATCGCTGCTCATTGCCTTCTTATTTAACAAGTACACGCTTCCGGTTTACAAAGTGAAAACCACTGTGCTGATAAAGGATGATAAATCCAAAATGGATCCTCAGGCCTTGCTTGGAATATCCATAATGAGCAGTGCGCAAAACCTTCAGAATGAGATCGGTATTCTGAGGTCTTATTCTCTCACAAACAGAGCCATTAAAAAACTGGATCTCAAGGTCTCATATTTTCTGGAAGAGAACTTTATCATAAAGGAGCTCTACAACGAAAGCCCCTTTGTTGTAATTCCGGAAACAAACCATTTGCAACCTGCAAACCTGAAGTTTTTGATCAGCGTACTGTCAAACAACGAATTCCGGATAGAAGCCGAGGGCGAAAACCTTGATCTGTATGATTTTGAAAAATTCAAATCCATTGAGAAGGGGGCTGATAAAATCAATCTGAGCGGCGTATACAGCTTTGGCCAGCAAATAACCGGAGAGTATTTCGATTTTCGCATTCTGCTGAACGAAGACCACCTGGAATCCGATATCAGAAATAAAAAGTTTATTTTCATTTTCAACAACATTGACAGGCTTACAAAGGATTTCAGTGGCAGCATTGAAATTGAGCCAATTAACCGTGAGGCAAGTATCCTTGAAGTTTCTTTTAAAGGGAACAACATACAGAAATCAGTTGATTTCCTGAACACACTCATTGATGAATACCTTGCACGCTCGCTTGACAAAAAGAACCTGGTTGCCATTAACACTATTGACTTTATTGATAGCCAGCTAAGCGAGATCACCGATTCGCTTAACCTTGCCGAAGCCCGCCTTCAGGATTTTAAAATTGCTTCAGAAGTCATGAACATTGATTTCCAGGCTCAGCAGGTATTTGACCAGATGAAAAGACTTGAGACCGAAAAGGCACAACTTGTTGTTCAGTCAAAATACTATAACCATCTGAAGAGATACGTTCAAAAGGCGCAGGACGATATTGATGAAATCATTGTACCTTCTTCGATGGGAATTGATGATCCCATGATCACACAACTTATCAGGCAATTGCTTGAACTTCATGCGGAAAAATCGGATCTGCTGATTAAAACCACACCACGAAACCCTTTGGTTCAGGCGGTAGACAGCCGGATCACCAATGTAAAAAACAACCTACTTGAAAATGTTGAAAGCCTTATCAGGGCTTCAGATATTGCAATCAGCGAGAAGAACAGAGAGATTAACCAGCTTTCTGAAAGAATTAGCAAACTGCCTGCTACCCAGCGGCAACTTTTTGGTATTGAAAGGAAATTCAGGTTCAACGATGCCATTTACACCTTTCTGATGCAAAAAAGATCGGAAGCAGCCATTACAAAGGCCTCAAATTTTCCTGACAACGAAATAATAGATGTGGCCCGTTATGGCGCTTTTGAATCGGTTTATCCGAAAAAAACCCTGAATTATACAATTGCCCTTTTGCTTGGACTTGTTTTGCCTATTGGTTACATCATGGGGCGTGACTATTTCAACGACAAGATTATTGAACGCAAAGATGTTGAATCCATTACAAGCGTTCCGATTCTTGGACATGTGATCAATAGCCGAAACGCAAGTAACATCGTTGTGGCACAATCGCCCAAATCATCGGTTGCAGAATCGTTCCGTTCAATCAGAACCAATGTCCAGTTTTTCTCAAAAGGCAAGGAGAAGCTTACGGTTCTGCTCACATCAACCATGCCAAGCGAGGGTAAAACTTTCTGTTCAACCAACCTGGCAACAGTTTATTCCATGTATGGGAAAAAGGTGTTGCTGATGGGGTTCGACCTTCGTAAACCAAAAATCTACCAGGACTTTGGCCTTTCCAATACTGTAGGGATCAGTTCGTTCCTGATAAACAAAAACACCCTAGATGAGATCATTCAGTCTTCGCCTCTTGATAACCTGGATATAATCATGGCCGGACCGGTTCCGCCAAACCCATCGGAATTGATTGCCTCGGAAAGAACCAATCTTCTTTTCAGGGAATTGCGTGAAAGATATGATTATATTATTGTTGACACCCCGCCTGTAGGATTGGTAACCGACGCTTTCCTTCTCATGCAGCATGCTGATGTTAAACTGTTTGTATGCAGGCAAAATTACACCAATAAAAAAGTGTTCACCGCCATTATGAAGGATGTCGAAATGAGAGGCATTCCTGAAATCGCGGTGCTGATCAACGATGTAAGGCTTACAAAGGGATCTTATGGCTATGGTTATGGCTACGGTTATGGCTACGGCTATGGCTACGGTTATGGTTATGGCTACGGCTACGGCTACGGTTACGGGTATTATTCCGATGACTCTGACGAAGAGACCGAATCGGTCTGGAAACGCCTTTTTAAGAAAAACTCCAAGAACAATTCCTGATCATTTTTCGGAACGCATAAAACATCAGTATAGCAACATAAGCCAATCGTCCGGTTCAAAAACGATTGGCTTTTTGTTTGGCTTATGTGGTTTATTTGGGCAAAAACCATATTTTTGTCAACAGCTGTAATATTTGTTAACTAAACTCTTTTTCCGATGAAATTACGACATTTAAGCGCTGCTTTGTTACTATTTGTATTGATCCCCGGAAGTGCATGGGTATCGCACGCCTGCTCTAATTTTTTGGTTACCAAAGGTGCTTCGGCTGACGGGTCAACCATGATCAGTTATTCTGCCGACTCGCATGAATTGTATGGTGAGCTGTATCACTGGAAGGCGGCTACATGGCCCGAAGGCACAATGCTCGATATTTATGAATGGGACACCGGTAAATTTCTCGGTCAGATAAAACAGGCTGCCAGAACCTATAATGTGGTTGGGAATATCAATGAGCATCAGCTTGCTATAGGTGAAACAACATTTGGCGGACGCGAGGAACTTGGATCGCAAGCAGGGGCGGTAATTGATTACGGTAGCCTGATGTATATAGCGCTTCAGCGGGCAAAAAATGCACGTGAAGCAATTTTGGTGATGACCACGCTTGTTGAAGAGTATGGTTACTACAGCTCCGGAGAGTCGTTTTCCATAGCGGATCCCAATGAGGTTTGGATCCTCGAAATGATCGGCAAGGGCGAAGGAGAAAAGGGCGCTGTTTGGGTTGCAAAACGCATCCCTGACGGTTATATTTCCGGACATGCCAATCATGCCAGAATCAGGACATTTACCCTGGCCAACAAAAAGAACTCCATTACTTCAAAGCAGTTTAACAGAATCTATGAGCCAGGCATTGAGGTAATTTATGCCCATGATGTAATCAGTTTTGCCAGAAGAAAAGGATGGTTTGATGGCAAAGACAAGGATTTCAGCTTCTCCGATATATATGCCCCCGTTGATTTTGGCGCTGCGCGTTTCTGTGAAGCCCGGGTATGGTCGGTGTTCCGGAGAGTTCACGACGACATGGATCAGTATCTTGACTATGCCATGGGCCATAATCTCGAAAACAGAATGCCATTGTGGATCAAACCTAACCGCAAGATTACCCTTGAAGACATGATGGGTTTCATGCGCGACGCCTATGAAGAAACTCCGCTGGATATGACAAAAGATATTGGCGCGGGGCCACACGCCAAACCTTACCGCTGGCGACCATTGACATGGGTGGTGGATGGCGTAAGGTATTGTAACGAACGCGCGGTGGCAACACAGCAAACGGGCTTCCTTTTCGTTTCGCAATCCCGTTCTTGGCTTCCCGATCCGATTGGTGGAATTCTTTGGTTTGGTGTTGATGATGCCAAAAGCACCGTTTTTGTGCCGCTCTATTGCTCAATGACCAAAGCGCCAGTGAACTTCGCTGAAGGAAACGGAAGCATGATGGAGTGGTCAGACGATGCTGCTTTCTGGATTTTCAATCAGGTGGCCCATCTGGCTTATCTACGTTATGATTCCGTGATTGCAGATATTCAAAAAGTACAGCGGGAGCTTGAAAATAAATTCATTGCATATACTCCGGCCATTGATGCGGCAGCGCACGAACTTTATCTGACTAATCAGGAGCTTGCTGTCAGCTTTCTCACTGAATACTCTTCAAAACAAAGCAGCTTTACTTTTGAACGATGGAAAGAGTTATACAGGTTCCTGTTTATGAAATATCTTGATGGCAATATCAAATATCCTGCTGAACCCAATCAGAACCCAAGGGTCACATGGCCCGGATATGGCGAAGAATGGTACAGGCGCATTGTTGATGATACCGGCGATCATTTTAGAGTGCATTAATAACAATCTGAGCGAACCTGACGGGCTGTCAATCATGGCAGTCCTTTTTAATCTGAACTAATTATATTTATCTTTGCGTTTGTAAGTTCTGAACACAAACCGAAAAAAATCACAAATCATACGCAAACCGATATGGATGCACAAGAAAACAAAAAGGTTTCCTGGACACAATTGATCATCATTCTGATCTTTGCCCTGTTGGCTGCTGTTTTGGCCATATTGTTATTTATCAATACAGGGAAGTTGCAGACTCTGAAATCGGAGAAAGAGGCACAGCGCCTGGTTTTTCAATATGAACTCGACTCACTTCTTATTGAGCATGAAAATGTTAAAAACGAATATGGTAGTCTTGTTAAAACCATGAGCGAAAAAGACAGTATCATTCAGGCAAATGCAACTGAAATAAGACGTTTGCTCAATACCCAGTGGGAATATATTAAGGTTCAGCGCAAGTTGGAGCAGCTCCGTAGCATTTCGCAAGGGTATTTGCGGCAAATGGATTCCCTTTATACTGTTAACCGTGAACTCAAAGCTGAAAATATTCAGATCAGGGCCAGCTACGAACGCGAGCGTATGATTACCCGGGAATTACAGAAAGACAAGGAAACGCTTGTTGAGAAAGTAGAGGAAGCGTCTGTTTTGAGGGCGTTTAATATCTCAGCCACGCCTGTTAACGTAAGGGGATTAAGCGGAAGAGAGTCGGAAACTGACCGGGCCAGACGCGTGGATTATATTAGAGTTTGTTATTCGCTTGCAGAAAACACCATCGCTCCTGCCGGGTCAAGAAATATTTTTATCAGAATAGCACGACCCGACAACCTGATACTTGTTGCAGGACTCGGCGATGATTATTCTTTCCTATACAGAGGGAATGTGATGCAGTACTCCATTGTGCGAAGTGTGGATTATCAAAACGAAGAAGTGACCATTTGTGGCAACTGGATCAACAGGAACACCCAGGAACCAATGTTGACCGGTACTTATGTTGTGAGCCTTTTTGCCGATGATCACGAAATCGGGCAAACTTCATTTACCCTGAGGTAGCGCCTGTGTTCACATTGTCACTGCTTTTTCCAAGGCTTTTGGTTGAGAATTTTTCGACCCACAACACCCACATTGCAAAAATCACCACGTAGAAAAATGGTCTGAAGAACCAGTCGTGGCTCCAGTCCCAGTATGCAGGCCACTGAAGCAATACAACAGATAATCCTACAATGCGGAAAATATTGGTCAGGTGCAGGATGATAATACCTGCCGGGATATACCACAATTTATGTCTCCATGGCCCCGGATAAAGCACCATAAGGATAACCCATTGCATAAACTGTTTCACAGCCGAACAAGAATGGTTTATATGGATGTAGCCACAATCAGGGAAAAACATTGTGGTGTCAACCGTGGTGATGTTCATATTCAATATATTTATATTGAACCACAGGCTGTTTTTATACAATAAATCAACGGTAAAAGCCGAAATAGCCGGTACCGGCCAGGTACTCATGATCAATGAGCTATAAGCTCTGAAAAGGAAATGAAACCCAATGGTGATGGCTGAGAAGATTACCACTTCGCGCATGGCTTGAAGTTGATACCTTTTTATTAAAGCATCGAATTTGTTACTTGCTTTTCGTAGCGTCTTAAACATCCGGCAAAGATCGAAAAAAATGAAACCGAAACAACCCTTGGGTAATAATCAGGAAAAGAACAGGAACCGGGTCTATAACAACACAATCCGCTTCAGCAGTCTGTTTTCTTTAGTAACTATTTCCAGCAAATAAACTCCACTGGCAACATCCTCAAGCTGAATATACAAAACTTTGGATGACGATAAGGGCTGAAGTGTCTTTTTCAACATTCCGTTCATTGACCAGATATTGATTATCTTAATTTCTGAGGCCTGCCCGGGGTTCTGAATGAAAAATGAACCACCGGAGGGGTTTGGATAAACAATAATTGAGGCAAGACTTTCTCCCCGGATTCCTACATTTGGATAAACACCCCACTGGTCATTGATAACGGTATCATCAATAACAGTGATGATCCTGTATATTTCCTCTTGCCATTCCCCGTTCTCAAAACCAGACACTCCGTCAATAACTCTGAAGTATTTGTATTCGTATGATCCGGTTTCCAGTTCAAGCGTAAGGGTGTATGTCATTGAACCTGCTTCGGCAGGAAGCAGCATGTACGAGGTGTTTGTTCCGGGAACAGTCCAGTTATTAAAAGAACCGGAAATATACACCTCGTCGGTTTCCGGGTTAAACGGATCTGCCCCGGACATATCAACATTGAACGTAGCCTGGGGCAATGGAATAAGTTCGAAGTTGGCAGTGAGTTCCATGTTACTCGCAGGCATGGTAAAAATGTAAGGGTTGTTTGCGCTGACAAAAACCCCGTTCTCGGTCCAGTTTACAAATTGAAATCCTGAGGCGGGATTTGCAGAAACCAAAACCTGTGCGCCTTCCGGATACAAGCCTGCTCCGTTTGTTGTGCCGGCCCCGCTGGGGTTCACAAGAAGATCAAGAATGTAAACGGGAACGTCTTCAACCAGCAGCACACCCGATACATAATCTGCTCCATCCCAGAATCCACCGCCTCCGGGTGAATATCCACCGTATACATAGGGATCATCGTTATATTTAAAACGGCTGGCATAATAATAGGTTCCGGGGATCGTGATTCCGGTGCCAATATTTGCCATATATTCATCATTGTTATTTACTGCAATGTTAAAATCTGCCACAACCCAATTGCTCCATAATGAGGGATGGACATTTTCACTGCCATAACCAATCCATGACTGAACTCCGGAGGCAGGCGAGCCCTGTCCGGTCAGATTCTGAATATAAACCTGAGCATAAACATTAAAAGTAGAAGCAATACTTATATAGCCGGTTGGAGGATATTCCAGATTGGCCCATCCTATTTCCGGTTCAGGAATGTTTTCAACGGTCAGAACCCCTGAAATATATTCGGCGCCATTCCAGAAACCACCGCCTTCGGCGCTGTAACCTCCATAAAGATAATTCCCGCCATCAAGCTGAAACCGGCTCGCATAATAATAAATTCCGGTTTGCGATATCTGCAAACCTATTTCGGCCATGTATTCGTCGTTGTTGCCACTTGACTGGTTAAACGCAGCAGGAATCCAGTTACTCCATGTTTGAGGATTGGTGTTGGCCGTATGAAAGCCAATCCATGACTGAACGCCTGTAACCGGTGTTCCCTGTCCGCTGTGACCGGGAAGATGGACCCGGGCATACACATCAAACGGATTTCCTATGATGATGGTTCCGTCAGGCGGCCATTGCAGATTTGCCCAGGTTATTTCCGGATCAGGAATGTCCTGGGTTACTGTAAGAACACCAGAAATGTAGTTTGTTCCGTCCCAGAAACCACCACCCTCCGTGCTGTAACCCCCGTAAACGAAGTTGCCATCGTTTAATTTGAAACGGCTTGCATAGTAGTATACACCTGGCGTGCTGATAACAAGGCCTAAATCAGCGATATATTCATCGTTGTTGCCGGAGGCGCCAAAGTAAGTTGCTGAAAACCAGGCGTTCCAGGTTGAGGGGTCAGTGTCAGCGGTATGGTATCCGATCCATGCCTGAACGCCGGGAGCAGGCGTTGGTTGCCCCGTTAAACCGGGAATATAAACCTGGGCATATACATTATAAGAATTTCCCAGGAAAATTTCTCCGCCCGGAGGCCATTGAAGGTTGGCCCAGAATATGGCAGGTTCTGTGGAATAAACGCCCCATATATCATTTAAAACAAGGTTGTTAACAACATCAACGCTTCTGTTCGGGGGGCCGGGCCACTCGCCATGATCCCAACTTGGTGTATTGTTGATCAAGCGAAAATATTTATATTCATATACCCCGGAACTGAGATTAAGTGTGATGGTATATACCATGGAACCCGGCGTTGTTGGTTGCATCTGCAGATCGGGATTCGTTCCGGGCTGGGGCCAGCCAGCCATACTGCCGGAAAGGTATACATGATCTGTTGCCGGATTAAAGCCTGCGGCACCGGTCATGTCAACATTGAATGTGACATTGTACGATTGCGCCATGAGGAGCTGAAAGTGAACCAGGGCGGTCACAAACAGGGCTAACAGGAAAATCAGATTAGTCTTTTTTTTCATTTTTTATATTATTTCGTTATCCAGACTACAATATTTCTGTTGTTTTATAAAATGCATCACGAAATTAATACTTTCTTTTGTTATTGCATGCGAATAGGGGAAAAACATATAGTCAACCTGTCGTCAACTATTAATCAGCTGTTTATGACTGACTGCATGAAGAGAAAGTGGAACAAATCATTATTGTTGACATATTTTTTTTATTAAACAGAAACGAATGTCCGATTTTTTATTAATTTTATGCCGGTGTTTTGAAGTAAGAAAATTATCAAACCAAATCAGCAACAGCAACAGCACAACAATTGCAAGTGCTAATGCATTGTTGTTATCACAACTAAACACATTTTTCTTTTAGTATTAACCAAATCAAAAAAAACATGAAAAAACTGTTTACGCTTTTAGTGGCAATGATTGCTGCCTCGTGCCTTTGGGGGCAATCGCTCATAGTTACCTACACAGCAGGAGATATTCCTACTGATTATCAGAGCCCATGGGTTGGCCCATCAACATGCCCCGGAGAAATTGTGGTCACCGTGCCAGCCGGAAACTGGATTACCGGAATAGATGTTGCATATAACATGACCGCTCAAAACGGTGCTTATATGTCAGAACAAAGGTCAAGGTTGTATTCTCCGACAACTCTTTCAGGAGAACCCATGTACTATCCTGGTGTTGGTGGTTCCATAGGGACATATAGCTATAATCGTACTGGGCTTACTTTTGCAAATATGGCTACCGGCAATGTTGTTATACAAATGGATGCCGGAAGAACATGGGGGACATCAGGGCCTGGTGGAGCTGGTTGTGACACACATTATAACCGGGTTGATAATAATACATGGACAATGACCATTTATTATGCCCCGATTCCTGCTTGCCCGGCACCTTTTGCTCTTTCAGCATCAAATATTACAATTAATAGCGCTGATCTTGGCTGGGCCACCGCCGGTACAGAAACCATGTGGAATATTAAATATGGTGCGCCTGGTTTTAACCCGCTTACCGAAGGAACGCTGATTGCCAATGTTACAACGAACCCGTACACACTTTCCGGCCTTAATCCCCTTACCAATTATGAGTTCTATGTACAGGCTAATTGCGGAGGAGGCGACTTAAGCGACTGGGGTGGCCCGGGAGCGTTCCAAACTCCTTCATCAACGATTTCCGGAGTTTATACAATTAACAGCGCTCTTCCTACAGCTGGTAATAACTTCAACAACTTTTCAGATCTGGCTACCGCTCTTAATACCGGTGGTTTGGACGGGCCGCTTACAGTCAACGTAGTTGCAGGTTCAGGCCCTTATAACGAACAGGTTATATTAGGCGAAATTGCTGGAAGCAGTGCTGTAAACACCATTACTATAAACGGTAACGGCGAAACCCTGCAGTTCCTTTCAACAAACACCAATGAGCGTGCAACCCTGAAAATGAGCGGAACAGATTACACTACAATAGATAACCTCATCATCCGTGCTCTGGGTGAGCTAACCTCGCCTGCTGAATTTGGTTTTGCGATCCAGCTTATGAATGGCGCCGACTATAATACATTCACAAACTGTCAGTTTATTGCATCAACTTCTTCAACCTCATTAAACTTCTCGGCATTTGTAACCAGCAACAGTGCAACATCGGCCACAACAGCCGGTCTTGCTGTCAGCAATCTTACAGTTCAAAACTGTACTACCATTGGCGGTTATTATGGGATGGTAATCAATGGGCCATCTGCTGCTCCCTTCTCGGCCAACAATATCATTACTGACAATGAGATTAAAGACTTCTATTTATATGGTCTTTATTTGAGGGGACAAAATAATTCGCTCTTTGAAAACAATGAGGTTTCAAGGTCGACAAGAACTGTATTAAGCACATTTTATGGTATTTATATAACCTCAGATATGTCGGGCACGATTATTACCAAAAACCGTGTTTTTGATCAGGCGGTTGCCGGAAGTACAACTTCTGCTTCCTATGGTTTCTATGGAACAGGTGTTACAGCTACTCCCGGGCCGGATTTGCTGATCACAAACAACCTTGTTTACGGCTTCGGTGGTATGAATGGTACACAATATGGCATGTACCTGCTTACAACCAGCAATGCCAAGATATATCACAATACCATTTCTCTTGATAATATTTCTCACACAGGTAGCAGTTTGATCCGTGGAATACATCATTCGGGTAATGCCGCACTGATTGATATCAGGAATAACATTATTTCGGTTACATCAAATTCCACAGGCATCAAGTTTTGCTTGTATTTTGCGCAAACTGCCGCCAATCTTCCGGTGTTGACCAGCAATAATAATGTATTGCACATGGGCGCTACAGCCGGTACAAACCATATCGCTTTCTGGAATGGTACGGGAGGTCCCAATTTTACCACCCTGGCCGATTGGCAAGGTACCGGGTTTGATTTGAACAGCGTTAATGCCGATCCGATGTTTACCATGCCTGCCATGGGCAATATGATGCCGCAAAATCCGGATGTTAATAATATCGGCACCGACCTTTTGGCGGTTGTTCCTGTTGATTTCTTTGGTGTAGCCCGCACCACCACACCCGACCCCGGTGCCATTGAATTTTCGCCTCCAACCTGATTACCTGTGAGCAATGTTTCCGCCGACAATATCACGACGATTTCTGCATCCATTGCCTGGGCCCCAGGAGGAACTGAAACACTTTGGAATCTTAAATATGGAGCCCCCGGGTTTGATCCTGAAACCGAAGGAACCCTCATCAGCGGAATTACCACAAATCCATACACCTTATCCGGACTTGATCCTTCAACAGTCTACTCAGTATTTGTTCAATCAGATTGTGGTGGCGGAGATGTTGGCTCATGGGGCGGCCCAGCCGTATTTGTTACCGCATGTGTTCCTTTCGCCGTTCCAATCTTTGAAGATTTTGATGCTGCAACACCTCCATTATTACCGGTTTGCTGGAGCAATATCGTATTCCACCCAACAAGTACTTTCCCTTATTGCGAAACAACAACTCTAACGGATCCTTATAGCGCACCTGTACATATCAGGATGTACAATTCAGCCACTTTCAATGCTGATGCTGTTGTAATGCTGATTTCTCCCCAGATTGCTGTACCGCTAAATACCTTGCAGGTTAATTTCTGGGCAAAGAGTGGAGCCAGCGTTGAATCATTGCTAATCGGTACGATGTCCGATCCGGCTGACGCTGCCACTTTTGTTCAACTTACCTCCATTCCGCTTACACCCACTTATACTTACTATTCTTACACGCTGGACAGCTATGTTGGAACAAATGAGTATATTGCCTTCAGACATGCCAACTCAGTTGCAACACGTTACTTATATCTTGATGATATCGAAATTCGTGTACCACCAATTTTCTATTCGGTTAACTTTGGAGTAGTGGGTGCAAACGGAACCCTTGTTGGTGAAGTTGATGGGATATTATTAATTGATGGCGATATAGTGGAAGAAGGAAGTCAGGTTCTTTTCACAGCCACACCTGATGCCAATTATCAGATAAAAGAATGGAAACTCAATGGCGTTGTGGTTCCCGGCCATACCGCACCCACCTACACCATTGCTGATTTACAGGAAAACGTCAATGTTACTGTAGAGTTTGAAATGATTTCGCATACCGTTACATTTGGTGTGACAGGGCTGAACGGAACACTTGATGCAGCCGTTGGCGGAGTTCCCATTTTAAGTGGCGACCTTGTTAACCAAACCAGTGATATTGTTTTCACGGCCACACCCGACCAGGATTATCGTGTGAAAGAATGGAAACAGGACGGCGTTGTGGTTCCCGGCCATACCGATAATGTTTACACGGTTCAGAACCTGATGGCTCCTGTGGATGTTACCGTTGAGTTTGAGGAGATTCCTATTATTCCAGGCGATGCCAATGGTGATGGAATCATTGACGTACTTGACGTAACCACTATTGTTGCCTATATCATGGGTCAGAGCCCGGATCCATTTGTGTTTGGAGCCGCTGATGTAAATGGTGATGGTGAAATCAACGTACTTGATATCATCCTAACCGTGAATATTATTCTTGATGCAGGTAGCAAAAACTCAAGGGTAATCAACTCCCTGCCTGCTGATATGATCCTTTGCGACGGCCTCATTACCCTCAGCAGCGATGGCACGCTTGCCGGTTTACAGTTTGAAATGAATGGCTGGAGCAGGCAATTCATGAACATGCAACTTGCCCTTCCCGGATTTGAATTTGTTTATACCGTTGAAAACGGTACGCTTAAGGGTATGGTATTCAGCATGGATGGTAAAGTGATCCCGCAAGGTGCTCTTGAACTGTTCACCTTTGAAGGTAAGAGCGAAGAGCTGCAATGGAACAATGCTTTTGGAGGCAACGCAAACGGCGAAAGGGTAAAGATAAACACCCGTGATATGTTCAACAGGATTGAGCAACTTTATGAAATCTCGGCATATCCAAACCCGGCACGCGAAAACTTTGCCGCTGTGGTTTATGTTCCTGTTGCATCACGCATTAATGTGAAAGCCATTGATGCCAATGGTTATGAATACCTGATTGTTCGTGAAGCCGTGGTTGAGGCCGGAAGCTCCCGCTACTCATCAAATGTGGCCGGCAGTCTTCCTCCGGGAACTTATGTTCTGCAACTCAATGCCGAACCTTTAAGAATGCCGCGTACAAGCATACGTAAAGAAGTACGAATGGTGGTTCTTTAGGTTCTATTAATCTTACCGGGTTAAGCGTATTCGCCTTAATCTTAATTATAACCTGCCGGAAGTTTCATTCCGGCAGGTTTTTTTACTGATAATAGTTACTTTTGTGAAAAATCAGTTATCTCTGTATGAGCAGGTTCAACCTTATTACCGTACGCATATTTTTCTCGCTGTTATTCATTGCTATTGTATCAGGCAGGATTTACGGCGGCAACAATGTCATGAAGCTGGACTCACTGGAAGTTTTTCCCGGATCAACAATCAGTGTAATGATCTATATTGAAAATGATGATCCTTTTGTTTCGTTTCAATTGGATATGCCCATTCCTGAGGGTTTCACATACATACAAAACTCTGCTCAATTGAATCCTGATAGAAAAGTCAATCATACAATCGCAACGAATATCCTGGCAAATAACCGTTTGCGCATAATCAGTTATTCCATGACCAACACGCCTTTTCTCGGTAACTCGGGCGTTGTGGCGTGGTTTCAAATGGAAACACCATCAAATACCGGCGAACATTTGCTTGAATTGCTGAATGTTACAATCGGTAGCCCGGGCAATCAAAATATTGTAACCGGAACTGTAAACGGGGCTGTGAACCTGATGGCACCATTACTCATTGAAGCGGATTGTAGCCCTGAAGAAATTTGTCAGAACCAGAGTATACAGCTTAGCGTTGTGGTCAGCGGCGGCGGATGGTATCCTGTTATTTCCTGGACTTCTGAACCAGAAGGGTTTTCCAGCAACCTCCCCAATCCTGTTGATTTTCCACAAATTAGCACGACCTATTATGTAACAGTTGACGATGGGTATCAGAACGCTTCCGACACGGTTTCTGTTATTGTGCAGCCTGCGCCGCTTGCTTACGCCGGCGAAAACCAGGTGATCAGTGCAGGCGGGGTGGTTGTTACATCTCAGGCCACTGCTCATAATTATACTTCTTTTATTTGGATCACTTCCGGAGATGGAAATTTCAGCGATCCATTTGAACTGATTACCGAATATTTCCCTGGCGAAGCGGATATGTATAACGGCCAGGTTTCGCTTGAGCTTATTGCCTATGGAAACTATCCCTGTGAGCAACATAGTGATATTATGGGGGTGTTTATTATGGGCGCTGAGGATAATTATATGATCTCTCATGGCGGTGAAGCGTTTTTGTTTTCCACCCTGGAGGCATCGGTTGAAATCATCAATGTTTCTGATTTGGCATCTTTTCATTGTATTATTGAGTTGCCGCAGTCGGTGCAATATGTTGAAGGATCGGGACAACTTACGGGCAGGGCAAGCGATCATATCCTTGAAATATCTGTAATTGATGGCAACAGGCTTGTTATAGATGCTTTTTCTCCGAATAATTATCTCTTTTCCGGCAATGAAGGCGATGTTGTAACCTACAGTATTTATACGGGTGGCCAGTCAGGTGTTTATCCGCTTCCATTCACCGAAGCTTCGATATTAAACCAGTCAGGTGAAAATGTGCTGACCAGAACGTATGAAGGACAGATCAATCTTTTAATCAGCAGCGTTTTGGAGAATATTCTAAGTGGCTCTAAGGCAAAGATATATCCGCTACCGGCAAATGCAAACTCGATGCTGGAATTCGAAATTTCAAAACCTGGGCAGATCAGCGTGGAAGTTTATGATATGCATGCCCGCCTCATTTCATCATACGAAACAAACATCGTTTACACAGGTTTACATCGGGTAAGACTGGGAGAGATATTACCTTCTTTCGATTCTTTGCCTTCGGGCATTTACATCTGTGTTTTACAACCTTATGATCAATATCAATTGCCATTGACGGTTAAGTTTTTTATTCAGTAGAATGGAATACATAAAATTAAATGAGCGGCGGGCGAAGCCCGCCGCTCATTTTTTTTGAACCATACTATATCATTTGACAGGTTTACATCACTACAAACCTGCGTGTTGCCAGACCGTTTTCTCCTCTGAGTTGCAACACGTAAACACCAGGTTGTAATGTGTTGATGTTCAAAACATGCTGGTTGCCCGACAAGGTTTGATCATGTTGTTTGACAACATTGCCCCTGCTGTCGAAAACTACAATCTGAACCGTTCTCATATTGCTGTTGTTCAGGGTAATGGTTAGCTTATCGCTGGCCGGGTTAGGATGCAGGCTGAAGCTGATTGTGTTGAATATTTCTTCCACGCCCACACAGCCATCAACAAAAATATTTATGGTGGCAAAATTTGTACATCCGTCTTCGCTGGTGTATGTGTACGTCAGCTCATGCTCGCCCAGTCCGGCTGCAGAAGGACTAAAGTAACCATTGTCAACACCCGGTCCGCTGTAAACACCGCCTTCGGGTTCCCCGCCAAATAATGGAAGCGGACCCCAGTTGATGCAAACGGTGTCATATTCCCAGTTCCATACAACAACAGGAATGGGATATACAACCATTGCTATTGCATTAGAGGTTACCGGGTTGTCGAATGTACATGGTTCGCTGGAGGTCAATATACAATGCACGACATCGCCGTCGGATGGGATGTAGGAATATGTACTTGCATTTTCGCCAACATTTTCGCCGTTCACCTGCCACTGGTAGAGTGGATTACTGCCGGGATTCTGTACTGCTGAAACCGAGAACACAACAGTGGTTCCGTAACAAATCTCGTTGAGATCGGATTCAATGGTAATACCTACTTCAACCCAGGGGTTCACAGTAATAGCTACTGCATTACTCATGGCTGGACCATCATTACACTGCTCGCTGCTGAACAATTCGCAGGCAACCACGTCTCCGTTCAAAGGGAAGAATGCGAATGTGGCATCGTTGCCGGGCATTTGCATTCCGTTTACATACCAAACGAAAACAGGACTGCTGCCGCCGTTTACTGGTGTGGCGGTTAAGACTGCAGCGTTGCCATCGCAAACAATGGTACTCTCAGCTGCGATGCTGACGCTTACTTCAAGGATCGGAGCCACAGTAATAGTGTACTCACAACTGTTTATGCAGGTGTTATCATCAACATAAGTGTAGGTAATTACATGGTCACCAAGACCGGCTACAGATGGATAAAAGATACCGTTTTCAACACCAGGTCCTGAGTAAACACCGCCTGCGGGTGCGCCTCCCGTGAGGGCGAATGGAGCCTCATCTTCACAAATGGTGAAGGAATCCGGACAGGTAACTACCGGCAATTCATTAACTGTGATGAAGAAAGAGCAGACTCCCGTTACATCATTAGGGAATGTATATGCGTAAGTTATTTCATGTATTCCTGCTCCGGCCACCGAAGGGCTGAATATTCCGTTTTCAACACCAGGTCCGGCATATATGCCGCCTTCAGGTTCTCCTCCTGTGAGCGCAAATGGTTCGGCATCAACACACACGTCGAAGTCATCAGGACATGAAGTGGATGGCAATACCTCTATTTCGCCATCAATGGTTGTAGTAAGTATGTTCTGGCCCAGAATATTGCCGATGATTGCATTGTCAATCACCAGGGTATAAGTTCCAGGTGCAGGCGCCAGCATCAGATCAAAAGTTGCAACCGTTCCTTCGTTACCGGAGAACAATGCATTGGTGCTTGAGAAACAAAGAATCCTCAACGTATTATTATCAATTACGGTAGCAGCAATTTCGTGGTTGGCTGCACGCAACGGATCAAGTGCAATCGTGCCGTCAATGTAGCTGAAGCCGGCTGGCAGCAGAACATCAAGCTGGAACCCGGTGAAAGGCAGGTTGTTAGCAATGGCAAGCTCAATGGTTTCGGGCAGGTTGGCCAAACCTTCGGTGTCAACAATTTCCATGATGTTCTCAAGTACAATGTTCAGGGTAAGAACGCCATTGTTCATCATGGTAGCAATATTGTTTCCATTCACATCGCCTATGATTGCATCGTCAAGTACGAGCGGATAATCATCAGGCAATGCGGTTCCGTAATCAAGTATGAATGTTGCAACCGGGCCATCATTTCCTGCGAACAGAGCATTGTTCATTGACCATGAAAGCACCCTGAGGATGTTTCCGGCCAGCATGGTGGCAGAAATTTCATGGTTGCCGGCCCTTGATGTAAGGGCAATGCTTCCGGGTTGGTAGGTCATGCCTGCAGGAAGCAGAACATCCATCTGGAATCCAGTGAAGGCATCGGAATTGATGATTTCCAGTTCAATAACGGCAACTTCGCCTATGTCAATTTCAAGGTCATTGATTTGTGCAATATTTCCGCCCGAAAGCAGGGTTACTTCACCATTCATGCTTGAGGTAAGGATGTTAACACCCAAGGCATTTCCGATGATCGGGTCAACGGCTGGCAGTGTATAATTTCCTGCAAAGGAGGGGGTGTTAAGTTCAAATGTAGCTACGGTTCCATTATTGCCCAGGAAAGGTTGCGAAGCAGGGTGGAAGCTCAGAATACGCAGCACATCGCCTGCAAGCACTTCTGCGTCTATTGAATGTCCATTCTCACGCAGCGCATTTAATTGCACTGAATTAGCTACGTAGCTGAATCCGGCAGGCAAAGGAATATCAACCTGGAATCCGGTAAACGAATCATCATTCTCTATCTCAATTTCAATGGTGAGAGGAACACCGGGAAATCCTGCAGCGTCCTTGATGATCAGTTTGTTCTCAGAAGTCGGGGTATCCAATACATTTAAAACACCGGATACATTTGAAACACCATCCCAGAATCCTCCATTAAATCCGCCATAAACATAATCACCACCGTCGTATTGGAAGCGGCTTACGTAATAATATGACCCGGCTGCAGTAATTTCGCCACCAAGGTTTAATTGGTACTCATCATTGGCGCCATAGCTTGTGTTGAAAACTCCCTGAATCCATGTCCAGCCGGTTTCAAAATCAGCCGGGGTTGTTGCATTGGTTGTATTGTAACCAAACCAGGCATTTATATCTGCCAATGCCACACCTCCGCCGGTTATTCCAGGAATATGAGTTTGTGCATAAACCATGAAAAGCTCATTCAGGTTGATAATTCCATCAGGAGGCCATTGCAGGTTAGCCCAGTTTATGGTAGCTGGTCCGGCAGGGATGCCCCAAATATCGTTAAGTGTAATGTCGCCGGCTACAACTACTGAACGGTTTGGCCCCTCGCCCCATTCTCCGCCGCCCCAGCCGGCATTTTTGAAATATTTATAATCAAATGTTCCGTCTGGAAGCTGAAGGGTCAGGGTATAAATCATTGACCCCGGAGCCTGTGGCTGCATGAGCATGTCGGGATTGGTGCCCGGTTCATTCCAGACTGCTCCCGGAAAACTGCCAGCAAGATAAACCACATCGGTGAGCGGGTCAAAAGAAGCACCTGTCATGTCAACGTTAAATGTAACATTGTTTTCAGAAAGAATAACACCCCATACGTCGTTGATCACAGTGTTGTCATTGATAGTGATTTCGCGATTTGGCCAGCCGCCCCATTCGCCACCGCCCCATCCGGCATTACGGAAATATTTGTACTCATAATATCCTGGCGGCAAGCTTAATGTGATGGTATAAATCAATGAACCGGGACTGTCGGGGGCCATCATCAGATCAGGGTTGGTGCCTGGCTCATTCCAGAAAGCTCCCGGGAAGCTCCCGGCAAGGTATACCACATCAGTGAGAGGATCAAACCCGGCTGCATCTGTCATATTCACGTTGAAAGTGACATCGTAAAGGATTTCCTCAACCAGAATATTATCTACCTGCCACCACACATAATTGCCAGCGCCGTAATGATATTTAAATCCAATATAAACCATCGAACCTGAAACTCCTGACAAATCAATATTACCTGAAGGTGTCCAAACTTGCTCAGCATCAGGATGTGTAAAAGCCAGCTCTGTCCAGGTAGCCAGGGTTGGATCGCCAACACCGGCATAATTTACAGAATAAAAGAGTTTCAGATAGTTGCTTGCATCGCTTGTGCCATATCTGCGCCATGTTTCAAAAGTCATTCCCACAGCAGCATAATTGTCCATGTTGATACCGGGCAATATCAGCCAGTCTTCTTCCAGTTCTCCGGAGTTATGGCCGTTCATCTGGGCAGTTTCGTTTGCGGCGTTATGATTCCAAAACTTTGTGTTGCCTGAAACACTGAATGTATACATATCACCCAGGCCTGTTTCAAAGTCTTCCGTGTATGGTAAAGCGGTTGCGGCAGGAACCGGGAAAATGTATTCAGCGGATGAAACATCACTATTATCCATCCCGGTTTTGGCAGCGTAAGACCACAAGGTTGTTGTTTCATCAACCAGAAGGGCGCTTGTATAGGGGCTCCATGGTCCGGTGTCTGAAACAGTGCTGTAAAAAATATCAGCTCCTGCGGTTACGGTTGTGATTGCAACATTTTGCGGAGAAAAATAGGTGCCCGCCGGAGGGTCAAATGTAGGCGCAGCAACCTGAGTTGGTGCATCGGTTGAAACAGTGAGTGAAAAATCGTCAAAGGCTACAGCTTGACGGCTGCCACCACCTGTACCGTTATCGCCAAAAAAGCGTAAAACAAATGACGCCCCATTTGGAATGCTTAGACTTGGGATGGTAAAGTTCAGTAACTCTCGGTTTTCTGGCAAATTCCCGTTAAGAGCCCCATTTGGTTTGTTATTGGGCGCTATATAAGTGAGTTGTGGAACATCAACAAAATCTCCGTCACCAATTTTGTACGAGACCGCCCATCCGTTGTTCCTACCATTAAAAGCGCTACGCCAGTGTTCACCGGCATAAGAAACTGCCAAAGAGGTAATTTCATCACCTGTATTGTTAATGAATGAAATATCGGCGTAAATAGCCCTAGTTGAACTTGGTAAGAAGCCTAGCGCCCGGTCTGCCGATGCATCCTGACCGTAGGACCACTTTCCACCTGTTGTAGAACCACCATCATTCTGTCCCAGCCACACAGATGCGGCAGCACCAGGTGCATCTGAAGTAACCCAGTGAACCGGATCGGCAAGGCCATCAAAGTTTTCAAAGTTCTGTGTAAAAGGGACACCTGGCTGGGTAATACTAACTTGTGCTAAAACTGTTGTGGCAAAAGAAAGCGTTAATAACATGAAAAATGTTACGCCCATTTGCAATCGTAATTTTTTGGTCATGATTTAAAGTATTGGTTAATAATTACTTGTTAATTTGAAGCCTGTTCTAAATATAGAGATTTTCTATACCTGCCTGTTCTCTGAAATGAAGGCGCAAGGTAAGAAAAAAATCAATTGCATGTTGATTTACATATCAGATTTTGTTGATTCTATGTCGGAGAAATATTTATATGTCTTGTTTCGATGTATGAGACTCGTTTGCAGATCAATAAATAATTAGTTTTGTTCGTATTGGAACCATTTTTATGTCTGACTGTATCTCAACAATATAATACCCTCTTGTCAGGTTGCTGACATCCACAGCAGCTTTCATAGTATTTAACATAATCTCCTTAACTATTACGCCGGCTGCATTAAATATTCTGATTTGGCCTATGTTTGCCGGAGCTGCTATGTTCACAATCCCGGAGGCAGGATTTGGCCATAGGGTTGCATTCAGAACATCAAAATTATTCCGTGTACCGACCGGATCGCCTGTAATGGAAATGTTATCTACTTGCCACCATTTGTAATTGCCTGATTCATAGCGGTATTTAAAACCGATATATACCATGTTGCCATTTATTCCGCTCAGATTTATATTTCCTGAGCCCACCCATGTTTGTTCCTGACCAGGCTGAGTAAATGATAACTCAGTCCAGTTATACGATGATGGATCACCCGTGCCGGGATAATCAGCGGAATAAAAGAGTTTCAGATAATTGTTGTCGTCATCTTCCCCATATCTCCACCAGGTTTCAAATGCCATCTGTTCGTTTTCATAATCATTGAAGTTTATACCGGGTAGAATAAGCCAGTCGGTTTCAAGATCACCCGAGTTGAACCCGTTCATCTGAGCATAACCGTTGCCTTCGTACGTACCATAATTCCAAAATTTTGAGGGGCCGGAAACACTGTAAACGTAGCATTCGCCAAGGTTGTCGTCAAATGTTTCATTGTAGGGGAGGGTGGTTGTGGCGGGCAATGGCATGGTTGTAGCATTTGCTGTTATGCCAATTGAGTAATCGCTTCCGTCGTACGACCAGGCTTTGTAATAATAGGTTGTGCCCGGATCAAGGTCTTCGTGAGGGAAATTGTTGTTTGTGCTGAAAAGCAGAACAATCCCGCCACCTGTAATCGGGTCGCCACTGTTATATGTGCCTGCAGGATTACCAAAAACACCATCCTCTGACCATGCCAATAAAACCGTATCATCATCGCTGTTGGGTTGCCAGTTCAGATTAATTTGGTTTGGGCCTACTGCAACTGCCGTCAGATTTGTTGGCGGAGAAACAGCTCCTGGCTGCGCTCCGCTGATTCTGATATTATCAAATCGGTTATTTCCGGAAGCGCTTGTTGCTCCGGTTAAGATGATACGGATCGCAAAGTCCGGATTGTTATCAACACCGGAAATGCCACTGAAATTTACGGTAATCAGCTGGCCGGCTAACCAATTGTTATCAAATCCCGAAATATCAATTAATTCCTTTGTTTGCCAGGTTGTTCCGTTTACAGTATACTGAATCTCCTGAGCGTTGAAGCCTGTTGAGGTTCTGCGCGTAGGATAACTCAGAATGATATCCTGATAGCCTGTGGTTGGAGCTGAAATCGTAAAATGTGCTCCATTGTTTATCATATCATTACCACCGCGGGGAGCAAAACTGCCTCCATTGACTTCTCCGGCAATTCCATTTATGGTTGTGCCGGCAAATGAATAGGCCTCTGTAAAAGTAAAAGTAATCTGAGCATTGCCGATGGTCGCAGAAATTGGTTGGCCCCAATTGGTGTTTGTACCCGGAACATTGTCGTTGAAATTCCAGTAATAAATTAGTTCCTGGGCGCTTAAGTTGCTGCCCCAAAGTGTTATAAAAGCAAAAACTGCAAGGGGCTTTGCGAACAATTGTATTAATCTTTTCATGGCTAAAGAGTTTTGGTTCGTATTAAAATGAAAGCATAAAATTAGGCAAAAAAATTGCTTGATAACAATCCCGGGCATAACAGTTTTCGCAGCAGGCTTAACAAAATCGCAGAACGCTGACTTTCAGACGGAATGCTGTGCCGGATTTTATTAAACAACTAAACTGCAGCGATGCAAGACCCAAAAATATTTTAACCGATGCTGCCCTTTTGCATCTTTACATGAAGTTATTGCCTTACCGGGTTTGTCCTGTTTTCACAAAAACAGACTTCCTGCTTGATTTTTACAGGCTCAAAAAGGCTTTTTGCCAGTCAGACTTACAAAACTTTAATACCTTTGCAAACACTGCCAACCTATGTGATAAAGTTTAATAAAAAAAGAGAACTCCGATCTTTTATTTTTGGGAGGTCATCGCAAAAGGACAGATAGTCCTTCTGTTTGCTAAAAGGATGTTTTTCGAACACTAAGCTAATTGCCACACGGGTTACTATTCTCGGATTATGAAAAACAGGTATTTGCTTCTCTTTTGGATTACAGTAATTGCTGGGATCATAGTTTTTTCTTACTATGCAAAGATTCCCTACCAGATTTATTCCAGAGGGGTAGTAATGCCTGCCGAAGAGTTTAGCCTCCGGAAATCTGGTAATGGCACTCTTGTTTCTGCGCATAAAAACTACCTCCGAAATATTACAAAGCAGATTACAATAACTGAGTTTCAAAGGGGCGATCTGGCTTCGATCCGGATAAACAACCAAATCCTGCAGAAGGATATTGTACTGCCAGGTGATACCATTGCTGTGATTGTTTCAAACGAGGAAAACAAGCGGCATACGGAACTGCTGGCCGAATTGATTGTGCAAAAAAGTTTGCTGAAAGTTTACTCAACAGGCGACAAACCCGAGGCGGTAAAAATAGCGCTTGAAGCCATCATCAAGGCAGAACAGGAGTACGAAACACAAAGCAGGCTTACTGAACGCAGCAGGGTATTATTTGAGAAAGGATATATCCCACAGGAGGAATATGAGTTGTCGTTCAACCAGTATCAAATCAAAAAACAAAACCTGAATATTGCCCGGCTCAATCACGAAATGGTTAGCACCGGAGCCAAGCAGGAACAATTGAACTATATCAGTGCCTCCATTAGGGCGCTTGAGATACAAATAGAACAGGTTGAAGAAAGACTTGATGCGTTTAATATACTTTCCCCCATCAACGGCAGGGTTGTTGAAAGACGTTCGCTGCAAAACACTGACGAGTCATTCGTGAACATTGCCGATGTTTCAAAGTTCATTGTGCTGCTGCCGGTTGATATTCATCAACTTGCTTATGTTGAACCAGGGCAGGAAGTAGCATTAAAAATGGGGTCCTATGGAATTTCATTATCAGCCAGCATTGTGAGCGTTGACAACGTGGTTCAGATGATAGACAAGCAGCAGAAGGTATTTGTGACTGCCGAAATTCAAAACAATGATATAACAATCCTTCCTGGAATGATTGTGGATGCGTCCATTCAATGCGGGAAAATTTCAAGTTTGGATTTTCTGAAAAGATTATTCAGAATAGTTTATGCGAATTAAACCATGCTGCGCTACGAAAGAAAATATTTGGTTCCCAACGAGTTGATTGACGACCTGCGATCACGTATGAGTCCTTTTGTACGCCCTGATGTTTTCACAAAAAAAAGCGATAACGGTTTGCAGCAATATACCGTACGCAGCATTTATTTTGATACCCGTAACCTTGATTTCTATACTGAAAAAAAGGAAGGATTGATCTACAGGAGAAAATTCAGGATCAGGGGATATGATCAATACCAGTCGGGTTGCAGGGTGGTTTTGGAAATAAAACGGAAAATTGAGAATCGCATTAAAAAGCACAGATGCTTTGTTGCCTACGAAAATGTTGACAAAGTGCTAGAGCATGGGGAGATTCGCCAGAATATTATGAATACAAACAAATGCCCCAAGGCCATTGAAGATGCACATCGGTTTTTATTTCATGTAAAAAAGAGCCAATTGATCCCAACCTGCCTAATTGTGTATGAGCGGGAAGCCTGGCACGGGAAATTTGACCAGGGTGTAAGAATTACATTTGATAAGAATATCCGCAGCCTTGCCTATCCCGATCTGGATAACCTTTTCGACGATGGCGGCCTGAAGCATTTGTTCAGCAATCATTTTATTCTTGAAATCAAATATTTTACTGATCAAATGCCGCTTTGGGCCCGCTCGCTTGTGCAGGAGTTCAGGCTAAGAAACGAAGCGCTTTCAAAATATGCCATGGGTTTCGACTTGTTTCAAAATCAGAAAGTTATCATCCACTAGATATATGAGCCAATATGATTGAAGATTTTCAGAATATATTTGTTTTCAGTATTTCCGCCGCCGACGTCGTAGCAAATGTACTGGTAGCGCTGATTTGTGGAATCATCATCGCGCTGCTTTACAAATACACATACAAGGGGCTGAACTATTCAGCCTCTTTTACCATATCCCTGATACTGCTTACCATGATCACTGCAATTGTAATTATGGTAATTGGCAACAACCTTGCGCGGGCTTTCGGTATGGTTGGAGCCATGTCAATTATCAGGTTCCGCACAGCCGTAAAAGATGCTTCCGATATCATGTTCATCTTTTTTTCCCTTTCTATCGGCCTGGCTGCAGGCGTCAAATTATATTCCATAGCCGTTTTTGGCACACTGATCATTGGTGGCGTTTACCTGATCATTACCAAATTTAGTTTTGCCCTGCCGCAAAGCCGCGAATTTCTGTTGCAGATAACTGCTGCATCAAATGATCTGCCCGACGATCCATTTTCTTCTACCTTCCGTAATTATTGCAGAAGACAAAAGCTGGTTAATGTGAAAACAATAGGAGAAGAGATTGATGAAATAATCGAATTCTCTTACTACATCAGCCTTAAAAACGAAGAGCATGGCAAGAACCTGATTTCTGAAATAAAGAAAATGGCAGGCGTAAAAAGCGTAAACCTCTTTTTTGACGAAGATTGATTTTTGTTGAAGAAAATTATCATCAGCCACCAAAACGCTTGACTTGCGGCAGACTTTTTAACTACTTTTACAACAAATTTTAACAAGAAGAATTTGCCAGCTTCTTTTAGTCAAATTGAAACAAACCAAAAAACCAACCAATGGGTAAGAGAAAACGCAGATCAGGAAAGCAATCCTGGCTGAGTCTTATTTTTGGGCCTCAGCAAAAACCTGAGAACCAGGAAGAGGCACGTCAAATATCTCCGCTTTTGAGAAGGGAAGGTGCGAGCGAAACAATTCCTCCTGCTCAGGAAGAAAAGGTAAGGCGCAGAAGGAGTCCCCGCCGCTCATATATGGGAGGACTTATTACTTTGAAAACAAAACCCGGACAGGGAGGGTCTACAGATGAATCCGGTTTACAAGGCGGAAAACCTCTTTTCACAGGTATAATTGAGGAACCGGTTAAACGGCATCGGCGAAAGCGCTCATTTTTCTCAAGGTTGTTTGGGACACATAAAAAGCGAAGCCCAAAAACGCTGGAAGTTCCCGTTTTCAGCAAACCGGAAGAGCGTCACAGATCAACAAGAAAGATCCGTGTTGGCAGAAACTTCATGAATGCACTGAATTCCACCGTTATGTTTGTGCTGGCTTTCATAATAGTTTATTTGTTTTATCAGATGACGGTGATATTTACGGCCTCACAATTCGGGATTTCAGGAGTTTTATATTATTATCAGGTGTTTTGGCCCATAGGCAACAGCTCTCCGCTGTGGTTTCCTTATTATAAAATCATTCTGATCACAGGTTCGGGGCCATTTTTCTGCCTGATCTTAGGGTTGTTGTTTTTCAGGGTTTTTGCGGTTCGAACCCAGAACCCGGTTACAAAGCTTTTTTTTCTGTGGATTGCGTTTCATGCGCTAAATATGTTTTTCGGCGCTTTTGTTGCCGGAGTAACTACGAATGATGGTTTCGGATATGTAGCATTATGGCTCTACATGAATATTGTGTTCCGCATTTTGTTTTCGCTGATTTTCCTTTTTGCACTTGCCGCTTTTGGTTATCATGCAACAAAACTCTTTCTTGAAACGGCACAATCGCCCCTGATGCTGAAATCAGAAAACAGAAGGGAATTTTTGCTGTTTCAGGTGTTGCTTCCCGGGATTCTTGGAGGACTAATCATCATGTTGGTTCGAACCCCGATAAATCCACCTTATTACATTATTCTGCTGTTCACAATTTTTGCCTCCACCATTACAGCCTTCCTTAACCGCAAGGCCAAGCCCGACCACCTGAAATATTTCCCCAAACACCACGGAAAACGTTTGCAGTTAGGCTATTTAATTGTTATGCTGGGCTTTTTACTTGGCTTCAGACTGGGCTTGGAGCATGGTCTTCACTTCATCATCAGGATGAGCATGACGATAAGCATATTCGGAGCGTCGCCCTGATTTTGATCGTGGCATTATTGTTTCTTGATTATTTTTACCGTTTCACATACATCGCCGGTAATCATTCTGAGCAGATAAATTCCTGCGGGCAAATTTGATAAATTCATCCTGCAGGAACCAGCTTTGCAGATTTGATGCTGCAGAATCTGTTTACCCAGCAAATCATAAATTACAACAGTGGCCTGATCCGGATAGCCTGGTTCTGTGAATTTCACGTTAAGCACTCCGGTGGTTGGGTTCGGAAATACATGAAAAGAAACACTTTTTGCCTGATTGTGTTGGGCTTCATCTTGATAAGCTTCATTCAACAGTGTTTGTTCTTCGGAACCGAATAGCCCACATAGCAATGATTGTGTATCGATTATGGCGAGTACATTTGATCCTGACTCAAAATGCGTTCCAGGGAGCATGATTATACCCTCCTGTGCAACGAGATTTAAAAAGCCGTTTAACTCTACGATAAAATAGGATAGGTTTCCGGCCAGGATAATGATCCCTTCCGATTCAATGCAGGTATCCTGAGAACCTGGTATGGTTGCATCTTTTATAAAAAGATCCTGAAAGCTGAATGTTGTAAACTCAAGCTCATTTCCATATGTTGTTCCATAACTGTTTGTAGCATAGGCTCTGAGAAAATAAGTTGTGGACGGCTCCAATACCTCTGCCACACCTGAAAATGATTCGCCTCCTTCGCCAAGATCCGCAATGTTATCTGATAGGGTTGGGTTGCCTGTAAGGTTCCAGCAGATGCCTTTTGAAGTTACATTTGCTAATCCTTCGCTAACAATTAAATTATTGGTGATTTCAGCATGAATTACCCCGGTTTCAACTATTTCGCCGGTAGCTACAATGGGAGTGGTAACAATATTGGCGTAAGCTTTGATGCAAAGATCGTAATGAAAATTTGTGCCATGCCCAAGCTGGAACCAACCTTCGGGGTATGTTACCGGATCGGGGTTGATCCAAAATTTACCGGTTTCAATAACGGGCATGGAGTATCCCGCAATGGTATCTTCAATCGGTACAGGCCACCGCAATTCAGGGTTGTTTGAGTTATATTTTACCTGCACATAGAAGTTCTGACCCGAGGGGAGAAATGCCGGAGACTCAAGGTCAAAGGTGTAATAGCCGGGAAGATCCAGCTGAACCTCATCTTTTGACGCAAGCCAACCCGAGAGAGAATCGTTGAAAGCGCTGTAAAGTTTTATTTCAATACTTGTACCCGCATAAACAATAAAAGTTCCGATTTTGCTGATCAAAACGTCATGGTCATAGGCATCGAACTTAACAAGGCCATAAGCAGTTTCATTCCAGCCACCTGCTCCCCAGTAGCCGCCAATCTGGTCGTGCTGAAATATTACCGAGTACGTCTCATTATCGGCAATATCTGGCCAATAAGCGTTGTAAATCAGAAAACGTGAATCGTTGTATGAAATGTAATAATATCCTCCGTCTTCCCATGACGGGCCATAGGTGTTTCTTACTATCCAGGCACCGGGTCCTCCATCGGTTGTCAGGGTGTCATTCCATCCCACCACACAACCGGCATGGTTTACGCTTTTGGTTCCGTTATAATAATAGGTATGATTTGATGAATTCAGGTAAGACGCATGATAGTACATCAGGCTCCACACCGCCCCATATTCCAGCACAGTTTGTTTTATAGCATTAATATTGCCCGGTTGAGGGTATCGTGCCTGGTTGATGTAATAGAGCGGAGTGAGGTTGCCGGGGCATTCTCCGGGGTTTGAAGTTCCCCCGGAATGCGGATCCTCGCTTTCCTGATAAGGCCCGGAACGTCTGGCAAAGTAGGAAGTTGCCATCCAGTGATTGCCATTGGTGCTGCGTTCAGGAACGTAATTATGGCAATACTTAAGGTTGTTGTCTGACAGGTCGTATACACCATATCCAAGCATCAGCAAACGCGACTCTATCGCCCCCATCACCGAATATGCCCAGCAGGCGCCGGCCGATTGAGTTTTGACCGGTGTAAGCCAGCCTGAATCACGCATGTCGTAAATTTCAGGAAAAGATAAGCTTGCTGCCGTGCAAAGGTTAACCCAGGCATCATGTACTGGTTTTATGTGTGGTATGCTGATACTGGTTTCTTTTAATTCCTCAGACAAATAGTGGTGCAGATCAGACAAAGTGTCTGCGGGAGCCTTTACCGGGGGAGCCTGAGAAAAGATCAGCCGGCAGTAAACCAGAAATATGATAGCAATGGTATAACGCATAGTTTTCAGCAACAATGGTTTTTATTCAACAATCTGTCGCATATATTGTTATCATTAAAAGACCGGAAACTTGAATCTGGTTTTCTCTTGGCATTCATTATCATTAGCAAATTTAATAATAACCTAAATACAATTTTTATGAGCAATTCAAAATGGATATTAGATCCTACCCACAGCGAGATTCAATTTAAAGTTAAGCATCTGATGATAACAACCGTTACCGGCTACTTCCGCGAATTCAGCGCTTCTGCAGAAAGCAACGGTGATGATTTCAGCAATGCAAAAATTAATTTCGAAGCCAAAACAGCTTCCATTGACACCAATAACGCCGACAGGGACAATCACCTTAAAAGCGCCGATTTCTTTGATGCAGAAAAATTTCCGGCATTAAAATTTCAGTCCACAGAAATGAAAAAGGCCGGAGATGGAAATTTCAAGCTCAGCGGCGCTATGACTATTAAAGATGTTACCAACCCCGTTGTTCTGGATGTAGAGTTTGGCGGCATCATGAAAGATCCCTGGGGAAACCAAAAAGCCGGATTCAGCCTGAGCGGCAAAATCAACCGTAAGGACTGGGGCCTGAACTGGAACGCCGCCCTTGAAACCGGTGGCGTGCTGGTAAGCGATGAAGTGAGGATATTTTGTGAGATACAATTGGCTAAACAGGCATAAAGCACTGAGTAGTATTTTAACAGAGCCAGCAAGTAATAATATGTCTTGCTGGTTTTTTTATACCTGATAGGGTTTCAACTTTTCTCTGACCGATGCCGAATCTTCCGCATATAGCTTTGCACCAAGTACCAGGCAACGCTTTTCAATCTGCAATTTCCGGATCCGGATGCTTTGCCTCAGACTTTTAAGGATAACTGTATTTTTTTTGTCAGTGTTCAATGAGCTTAATCCATGTTCGAGCAGCACTAGATCATGGTGCTTGCCCAACAACTGACTGAGCGTTTGAACCTCTTTCGCCCATGCTGTCAACATTCCAGGCCAAAGTGGGGTAAGAACCAGTAGTTGGTACCAGAAATATTTCACTTGTTTACGCCATTCATGGAGGCTGTAATCGTCAGGATTTGATTGTGCCAGCGAGAAAAGCTTCTTACCCCGTTTGTAAATTACTGTTGCCCCTGTAATAAAAACATCCAAGGAATTGGTTTCAAAATTCCATTTTTCAATTTCTTCACTTTTGTGTCCCAGCGCTTTTATGACATCAGCCATGATGTTGCCGGCAATGATCTGTTCAAGCTGATATTTCCGTTGAGCAACTAATTTATTCCTGAAACTTGTTAAAAATGCCCTTGATGCTTTGCTTCGACGGGTTTTGATAAACGGAGGCAAAGTTTCTATCAGTGCGGTTACATCGCGTAACTGTGATAAGGATCTGGCTAAATCGCGGTAAAAAATATTGTAATGCATGTATGGCTGTTCGCCAGTTCCAGACCTTCCGAGCCGTAAAAAGCTTCTGATACGTTTAAAACACAGCCGGGCCTGGTGTATATTCTCGTGTATGTTGCTTTTTTTCTTCAAATGTTGAATCGCCAGGTTGTTGTAGAAATGAATCAGGCGGACAAAGTTGCTGCTGAACATTTCATTTTTATGTAATACAGGATGATTCATTTCCAGATTAATAATGGATCAAAGTTAATGATTATAATCCAAACCTTCTGAAAACCAAAACAGATTCCAATATGTCTGATTGACTATCATGTTGAGGTTCTATGCAGCAAACAGGGACCGCAATTTGTTTTTTTAATGTAAACCAATTTGTTTCCCGCGTGTTATGTAATGTATTTAACCACACTGGTGTATAAAAATATTTTTTCGCTTGCCCATTTCCGGAACCCCGTCATGGATCGGGCTACAGGACTTAACCGGAGTTTTGATATTAATAAATCCAGTGTGGTGAAATGGAGATAACCTCTGATAAAGGGCCTGGAAATGAATTTATATCCTTCTAAAAACCAATCATTTGCTTATGCTGAATTTTATACTGTTGCTTTTGCTAAACATCGCCCCAACTTCGTCGCCGGAGCAGAGCGATCTCTTTGTTCTGAGTGATTCATTGTTTGTAAATGATATAATGTATCTTGGGCAAAGAGATGGCTGGCGCTTTCACCCGGGTGATGACATGCAATGGGCCGATCCTGACTTTGATGACAGCGATTGGATTCAATTAAAGCCTGTTGGTTTGTTCCATCCCATTCCTGATTCTGTATGGGAGGGATACGGCTGGTTCAGGTACAGGTTTACCGCCGATTCCACCATACACAACAAAATCTGGTATCTTTCCTTTTTTACCTGGGGCGCCGCCGACATTTTTCTCGATGGTCAGCCGGTGAGTTCATACGGTAGTTTTTCCACGGATCGCCAAAGCGAAGTTCTCAATACGCCTTACGGACAATTTACCCCCCCTTTCGTGCTATCGCCTGGTGATTCGCATTTGCTGGCGGTTCGCTTCTCTTATCATAAAGGACAGCAAATCAAGAAAATGCTGGGCAAAAACTCGCTTTATTTCGGGTTCGGGATTGGCATCGGAACAGATGCCCTGAACGCCCACATCAAAAGCTTTCGCGACGGAGGACTAAGAGTTTCATATATTTCAAGCGCCATGTTGCTGGTGATTGTGCTTTTGCATGGCTTTTTATTTTTTCTTTTCCAAAACGAACGCTCCAACCTCTACATATCCATCATAGTATTATTGCTTTTCATGCACAGCATTTTCTCATTTGCTCATTGGATATTTGAATTGAATCGCATTCAGTACTTCTTTTTCCGGCAAATCCCTTTTTCTCTGTTGGGCGTCGCAGCCTTTTCAATGTTTCCAATTACATTGAGTTCGATGTTCAATCAAAAAAGGAAATTGATTTATAAGCTATTAATCTATTTTGCTCCATTGTATTCAGCTTCAGTTTTCCTGTTTCAGTTTAATATTCTGATCCTGATTGGCATATTTAGCCTTGCCATTTTGTTATTGTCAACAGGCATCCTGATACGAGCAAAAAAGCAGAAAGAGAAAAGGGTTTGGTTTGTGGCAGCCGGATTTATGGGTTCTTTGCTGAGTGCGGTTGCAGCGGTAGCCTATGAGAGTTTTGTTGTGCCTGTTAAATGGGAGGTACTCACCATCCTTATCAACCTGGTTTATGTATCTATCCCTCTCGGTATGACCCTCTTTATGGCTTATCGTTTTCACAATCTATTTACCGGCCTTGAGCAAAAGGTTGCAGAACGAACGCAAGATCTGAAAAAATCACTCGATGATCTTCGCGCTACCCAACATCAGCTTATCCATGCTGAGAAAATGGCTTCTCTCGGCGAGCTCACCGCCGGCATCGCCCACGAGATTCAGAACCCTTTGAATTTTGTGAACAATTTTGCAGAGGTGAGCGGGGAAATGATAGAGGAGTTAGGTGAAGAGTTGGCAAAAGGCAATGGGCAGTTGGCAAAAGAGATCTCAAAAGACATTAAACAAAATCTTGAAAAGATCCATCACCACGGCAAGCGGGCGGATGCTATTGTGAAGGGCATGTTGCAGCATAGCCGGACAAATTCAGGGCAAAAGGAGCCTACGGATATCAGCGCGCTGGCTGATGAATATCTGCGCCTGAGTTATCACGGATTGAGGGCCAAGGATAAATCTTTCAATGCCAGTTTTGAAACCGATTTCGATCCGAGCCTGCCAAAGGTTGAGGTTGTTCCGCAGGATATTGGACGGGTGCTGTTGAATTTGATTAATAATGCATTTTACGCAGTAGAGACGCAACGCCTTGCGTCTCTGCTGAAAACACCGACGGGTTCAGAAAACCCGTCGGGTTTGGCATACAAACATGCCGTCATCGTTTCAACCAAAAACCTCGGCAATAAAATTGAAATTTCGGTGAAAGATAACGGTTCCGGCATACCTGAAGAAATCAAAAACAAAATCTTCCAACCTTTCTTCACCACCAAACCCACCGGTCAGGGAACAGGTTTGGGATTGAGTTTGAGTTATGATATTGTGAAGGCGCATGGTGGAACAATTGAAGTTGAATCCGAAGAAAATGAAGGAACAGTATTCAAGATAATATTGCCAATATGAAGTTAAACCTGAAATACCTGCTGCCGGCAATCTTACTGGCAGCCTGCAACACTTCGCCAAAGGATGATGGAAAACTGCCTCCATCTGTTTTTCCGCCTTTCAAAAGGGTGGAGCTCAACCTGGGCGATGGCTATGCGACTGACTTTTTTAACGGCGACAGCATCCGGCCCATTATCAATTCCCTGGGGGATACAGTAGTTACCGGGGTTCCGGTGAGGATAAGCGGGAAACGCATACATCCCGATAGTGTGGCCCGCCCAAAAACCATTAAAGCCGGAATTAATACAACAATAAAAAATGTGTATTCCCACATCCATCCCATTCCTGAGAATGTAAAAACCATATCAATCAATTCTTCCGATTTCAAAAATGTAGAAATACCGCAAATCCTTCCCGGCGATACCTCCCACTATTTTGTAAACAATTTGGGCGATACCATTCCCACCGGTGTGCCTCTTTCTGTCAGCGGAAAAGTAACTCTGGCAATGCAGCCAAAACCTGTGGCCGCCCTCTTGCCAAAGATGAAAGACAATGCAATTTACGACCTGCAATTTCTGGATAGAGATATTGGGATGAGCGAAAACTGGATTTATTCACTCCTCGAAGACCGGAATGGTCATTTATGGATAGGGACGAGGTGGGGGGGCTTCTCCCGGTACGATGGTACATACTTTCATCATTACAAGGGCAGAGATGGCACAACCGATTCCTTTTGGATTTTTTCCATCCTCGAGGATAAGAAGGGAAACCTTTGGCTTGGCAAATCAGATGGATTTTGGAAGTTCGATGGAGAAATTTTTATGGATTTTGCCGGTAAACAGGGCATGTCAAATACGCCGGTCAATACTTTTTTGGAAGATAGCCGCGGAAACATCTGGATGGGAACCAGTGGCTCAGGCCTGGCTTTGCTGCAACCTGACGAATACGGTCAAAATTACAATGTAAACTATTTTACTCAAAAAGAAGGGCTTTCGGGTAACACCGTTTTGTCCCTGATGGAAGATAGAAATGGCCGGTTATGGATTGGTACATGGGGCAGTGGAATCACCTTATTCGACCATTATGAAAATGGGCAACCCGGAAATCAGTTGGGGATGAACGGTAGTTTTATCCATTTTACTGCTGAACACGGATTGCCTGACAACACAGTCAATTGCCTGCTTGAAGATAGAGAGGGAAACATCTGGATAGGAACAGACAAAGGGTTAATGTGCTGCCTTCCCCCGAAAGATAACGCCGCCACCCTGGTCCATTACACCACAGAAAGCGGATTAACTGAAAACACAGTTAGAACGCTGTTTGAAGACAGCGATGGGAACCTTTGGGTTGGAACCGATGGTGGGCTAAACCGCTACATTGAACAAGAAAATGGCCGGGGTTGGTTCATGCATATTACGCAGTCCGAAGGCTTACCGTTTGATATGATCAGTACCATCAAGCAGGGAGAAGATGGTATTTTGTGGATCGGTACTTATAGTGGAGGAGTTATACGGTTTGATAACAAATCATTCAGTGAATTTCTTCCTGCAAGGAGAGAAAATGTGTCTGGGATGCCTGTTATGTTCGAAGATAGCAAGGGTAATTACTGGTTCAATAATATGAATGGGGTCACTAGATTTACTCCTTCAAACAATGATGGTATGGGAGTTTATTCCACTTACACCACCAAAGAAGGGTTAGTTAGTGATTGGGTTTCCACAATTTTTGAAGATAGCAAGGGAATTATATGGTTTGGTACAGAGGGTGGAGTAAGCCGGTTTGATCCGGAGGCAGGTGGAAAATCGGGTGAGTTTACCAATTTTACACAAAGCGAAGGATTGTCATCGAATGAGGTTTGGAGAATCCTTGAGGACAAAAATGGAAACTATTGGTTTGCCACCATAGGAGGTGGTGTTACCCTGTATGAACCCGAAAAGAATGGAGGCCGGTTCACACATTTTAACGAAGAACAAGGACTACCACATTCCTGGGTATTTACAATGCTTTATGACAGTAAAGGTACATTGTGGATTGGCACTATGGGAGGCGGATTGTGCCGCTATGAACCAGATAGTGACGGAAGCAGCGGAACATTAACGGTGTACTCAGAAAAAGAGGGGCTTTCACACAATATCGTTTTATCCTCCCTTGAGGACAAAGAGGGAATTTACTGGTTTGGTACCTGGGGTGGCGGGATAAACCGTTTTGACGGGAGCACCTTCACCCATTTTACCGAAAGAGAAGGCCTATCCCACAACAGGGTACCTTCCCTTATTGAAGACCAGAACGGAACCATTTGGGCCAGTACCTTGAACAGGATTTCCTACATCACCCGCAAAAACGTAAATGAGTCAGAGGCAGTAAATCCGGGTGAGCCAAACTACATCCTTGCAGGTTTTCAAAAAAATGATGGGATTTTGGAGATTGAATTTTTTACCTACCAACCCTGGCTCGACAGCAAGGGAAGAATTTTATGGGGACACAACAATGGGTTCGCTTTGCTCGATCTGAATGATTTTCAGCTCAACCAGAACCAGCCAAAAGTACACCTAAGACAGATTGATATCAACAATGAATTCATCGTTTTCCGGAATCTTTCCGAAAAGAACAAGCAACGAATACAATTTGACCGTGTACAACCATTCGAAAACTATCCGCTGAATCTCATGCTGCCATACGATCAAAACCACCTAACCTTTTACTTTTCGGCCATTGAGTGTAGGTCGCCCCATCAGCTTCGCTATAGCCATCGTGTGCTGGGTTTCGATGACAACTGGAGCGCACCTTCACCCGATGCCAAAGCCGATTACCGAAACCTTCCACATGGAAAATTCATCTTCCAGGTCAGGACTATCGGGCAATCACAACAGTGGAGCGAGCCATTTGAATATGCATTCACCATTAAACCGCCCTGGTGGTTTTCGTGGTGGGCTTATATCATTTATGGAATTTTGTTCGGCATCATAGTTTACAGGGTGCATCTGTATCAAAAAAGCAGGGCCATCAGGCAGGAGCGTTTGAAAGCCCAGGCAAAAGAGCTGGAGCAAAAAAGAGAAATCGAGAAGGCCTACAACAACCTGAAAGAAACCCAGGCACAACTGATCCAGGCTGAGAAAATGGCCAGTTTGGGTGAACTCACCGCCGGAATCGCCCATGAGATCCAGAACCCTTTGAATTTTGTGAACAATTTCAGCGAAGTGAGTGGTGAGATGATTGATGAGTTAAATGAAATGTTGGCAGCCCGCCCGGATGACCCGGTAGAACGGGTTGGCAATGGGCAGTTGGCAAGAGAGATACTTAGCGATGTTAAGCAAAACCTCGAAAAGATTCATCACCACGGCAAGCGGGCAGATGCAATTGTGAAGGGCATGTTGCAGCACAGCCGGACGAATACAGGGCAGAAAGAACCTACAGACATAAACGCTCTGGCTGATGAATACCTGCGCCTGAGCTATCACGGTCTACGAGCAAAAGACAAATCGTTCAATGCAAGTTTTGATACCAATTTCGATCCGAACCTGCCAATGATTGAGGTGGTTCCGCAGGATATAGGACGGGTGCTATTGAATTTGATTAATAATGCGTTTTACGCTGTAGAGACGCAACGCATTGCGTCTCTGCTGAAAACACCGACGGGTTCAAGAACCCCGTCGGGTTTAGAATTCAAACCTGCCGTCATCGTTTCAACCAAAAACCTCGGCGATAAAATTGAAATTTCGGTGAAGGATAACGGAAATGGCATCCCCGAAGAAATTAAGAGCAAAATCTTCCAGCCCTTTTTCACCACCAAACCTGCCGGGCAGGGAACGGGACTGGGATTGAGTTTGAGTTATGACATTGTGAAGGCGCATGCTGGAGAATTTAAAGTTGAGTCTGCAATAGGCGTAGGCACTGAGTTTAAGATTGTATTACCCCAAAAATAATTACTATGAAAATTCTTGTAGTTGACGATGAAAAAGACATCCAGATACTTTTCGAGCAAAGGTTCAGAAAGGAAATACGGGATAAGCTGATGGAGTTCATTTTTGCTTTCTCAGGCGAAGAAGCGCTGGAATACATGAACAAGCTCAGTCATGAAGTGGTACTGATCCTGTCTGACATCAACATGCCCGGCATGAGCGGGCTGGAGTTGCTTAAAAGGATCAAGGCAAAATACACACAACCGCCGCCGGTGGTGATGATGATTACCGCTTATGGCGATGCAGAAAATCATACCTCGGCCACTTCGCTTGGTGCGGATGATTTTCTAACAAAGCCCCTTGATTTTGGTTTATTAAAAGAGAAACTTAATAAAATGCAATGATGGCAAAGATTCTTGTTGTGGACGATGAAGCCGACCTGGAGGTGCTGATCAAGCAGAAGTTCCGCCAGAAAATACGCGAGCAGAAATACGAATTCCTGTTTGCCATCAATGGCAGGCATGCGCTTGAGCAGTTAGATCAAAATACAGATGTGGATCTGGTTTTGAGCGACATCAACATGCCCGAAATGGACGGCCTCACCCTGCTTGCCAAACTCAACGAAAAAAACCTGTTGCTCAAATCGGTAGTGGTTTCGGCCTATGGAGATATGGAAAACATCCGTACGGCCATGAACCGCGGAGCCTTTGATTTCGTAACCAAGCCAGTAAACTTCACCGACCTTGAACTGACCATCGAAAAAACCCTTCATCATGTGAACCAGATGAAGGAAACCCTACGCGCCATAAAGGAAAACAATATCCTGAAAATGTATGTGGCCGAGGATGTGCTTAATTTTATGGGTGGTGGCGAAATTGAAGCCAAACTCATGACCAACGAAACCGTTGAGGCCAGCGTAGCTTTCATTGATATTTGTGGATTTACCCGTATCAGCGAACAGGAAACTCCCGACACCGTTGTTAAGCTTTTGAATGATTATTTTGATTTGATCACAAAGGAGGTCATCGCCCAAAACGGAGTGATTGACAAATTCATCGGCGATTGCGTGATGGCTGTTTTCCGTGGCGATCACCATCTGGACCGCGCCCTGGATGCCTGCATTGCCGTGCGTGACAAGATCAATCAGCTGCCTGAAGCAGGCAGTAATCACTTTGTGCCCAAAGTATCCATTGGCATCAACAGCGGAGAGATGGTAAGCGGCAACATTGGTTCAGCCACCCTGCGCCGCCTCGATTACACTGTGATCGGTGATACGGTGAACACGGCACAGCGCCTTCAAAGTAAGGCAGAACCAGGCCAGATCATCATCAGCGAAAAAAGCTACGAGCAAATCAAGCAGTTTTTCAATTGCCGGAAAATCGGTGACATAAATATGAAAAACAAGGCTGAACCTATCACCATCTACGAGGTGATCAGCTAAGATTTTGGTTTTCTGAAAACAGACTGCATTATTAGAGTAGGCAGTCCCGATAGCTATCGGGAAACCAATTGACCAATTAACCAATTGACCAATTGACCATCCCGATAGCTATCGGGAAACCAATCACCAATTAACCCCATTGAAATAGTTCTCAACGTGTCTGGCATGAGCCAGTTTGCCGATGGCGGCCTTATGGCCACCAAACCCTACATCAGCGGAAGCAACTACCTCATGAAAATGAGTGATTACCTGAAAGGCGACTGGCAGCAAACCTGGGATACACTGTTCTGGCGTTTCATGCATGTGCATCGCGACCTCTTCCTCGGCAATCCCAGGTTGGGCATGCTGGTGAGGAGTTTTGACAAGATGCCGGAACAAAAACAAAAAGAGCTGATCGGCAGGGCGAATCAGTTCTTGGGTAAGCTCTCCAGTTAAAGTATCCTGACTGGTTCACAAAGTTGGAGGATCATAAATAAATCCATGAAAATTTGCGGGAGTGATAAGCCGGGTCTCACTTTGCGGATAGGTTGCTGCAAAAGTTTTAGGAAACTTTGCCTTGCTTTGAACATTCCATTTGAACTCAAATGCGAACAGTTTTCCGTCGCGCTCTTCCAGGTAATCAATTTCCTGATTGCTGTGGGTTCGCCAAAAGTAGCGGTTGGTATAAATCTGATATTGATGAAGATATTTCATTCTCTCAGTTATCAGGAAGTTTTCCCAAAGCGCCCCAATATCATTACGAAGTTCCGGCGGATTAAAATTTCTGATCAACGAATTGCGTAAACCATTATCGTAGAAATAGATTTTGCGGCTTTTTTTGAGTTCTGTGCGTAAGTTCCTGCTAAAAGAGCGAAGCCGGAAAACGATGAATGCACGTTCAAGTAAGATGATGTATCGCTCAACGGTTTCCTTGTCCAGTCCGGTAGTTTTCGACAATTCATGATAGGAAACCTCATTTCCCAATTGAAAAGCCAGGGCCTGAAGAAGTATTTCAAGCCGTTCGGGTTTTTGCACATTTTCCCAGGTTAAAATATCTTTAAAAAGATAACTGTCAGCTAATTGGTGTAAGATTTCTTTTTCGTCTCCACTCATTGTAACGGCTTCGGGATAATAACCATAGATAAGACGTTTATGCAGGAGTCTGTTTTCTTCTATCAGGCCTTGGTGGTCAGCCATTTCGCCAAAAGATATGGGATACAGAAAAAACTCCCATTTTCTTCCGGTTAGGGGTTCGTTGATTTTGTTGGCGAGCTCAAAAGCAGATGAACCGGTAGCTATAACTTTTACACCATCAATATTGTCATAAATGAGTTTTATACAAAGCCCTATATTTTCAATCCTTTGCGCTTCGTCAATAATCAGGTATTTGTGTTTTCCAATCATTGACCTTAGCATTGTTGAAGTAGGGTTTTTGAGCATTTGCCTTATGTCCGACTCATCACCATTCCACCATAAATAATTTTCCAGATGTTGTGAAGCAAAGTTTTTAATCAGTGTTGTTTTGCCAGCTTGTCGCGGGCCTAAAATAATAATCACTTTATTATCACTGATTCTTTTGTATATGAGCCTGTCAATGTGTCTTGAGATCATAATATCCAGAATTGGGTTCGCTACAAAAGTATAAAAATTTCGATTCAAACCGAAATATTTATATAAATTTTTCGATTCAAACCGAAGAATTTAAAAAAACGTCCTGTTTCTGCTAAAAATTCTTCTCCGGAAACTGTTCCTCCCACCATTCACTTTGGCTTTTGAGGTGTTTATCCCACCATGCCATAATGGCTTTGTGCCATTCAATGCGCTTGCTGTAGGTGAGGATATGATGATCTTCGCCTTTTACCAGGATCAGTTCAACCGGACGGCCAAGTAGTTTCAGGGCGGTGTACATCTGTATACTTTCGCCTGGAGGAACGTTGGTGTCAGAATCACCGGTGAGCAGGAGCAAGGGGGTATTTATTTTGTCTGCATAAAAAAGTGGGCTCTGGCCAATGTACAGATCCTTGTTGTTCCAGGGAAAACTATATGCGCTGGCGCCGGCGCTATAGGAATAGCCCCAGAAACCCTCGCCCCAGTAACTTGAAATGGAACTGATACCGGCATGTGAGATGGCAGCAGTAAACATATCGGTTCGGGTCAGCAGCAACATGGTCATAAAACCGCCGTATGAAGCGCCCGCACAGCCTACTTTTTTAGCATCGGCATACGGATGGGCTTCCAGGAATTTTTGAGTTCCCTCAATAATCTCATCGGCAACCGTGAAACCCCAGTTGTTAACATGTGCCGCCGAGAACTCCTGTCCGAACCCAACGGCCCCGCTGGGCTGCAGTACATAAACCAGGTAATCGTTACCCGCCCAGAGGTTAAACGGATAACGCCCGCCAAACGTTCGTCCAACCGGGCGGATACCACCGTAGTAATAAACGATAACAGGATATTTCTTTTCCGGATCGAAATGCGGAGGATAATACACACGGCCTGTGATCTCAACACCCGAAGAAGCTGTGAAATCCCAGTTTTTGGTATCGCCGAATTCAACATGGCGGTAGTTTTCTGTCTCGGTATCCTCAAGTAAGGAATAACGGAGATTGCGGAGGTTTATTGAATACCAGACCGGGTAGCGGTTGATCTGGTTTCCGCCGAAAATTGCCGTTAAGGCATTGTCGGCAAAATTAACGGAAGTAACAAAGTCAAGCCCGGTTTCAATCAGGCTGAAACGCTTGCGGCTCAGATCATAGCGGTATATGCGGCTGAAGTCCTTATCAGTGGTTCGCAGGTAAATGTGCCCGTCGAGTTTATGCCAGTGCGCTGACTCTATACATGGGTCAAAATCACGTGTAAAGGCTGCAACGGTTCTCCTCTTTATATCATAAATATAAGCCTGGGTGTCGGAATTGTGAGGAATGGTGCCTTCCGGAATGTTCAGCCCGGCGCCATTGAAAGCTTCGGGCCCGCCGGTAGCCAGCAGGAAGTTTCCGTCGGGCGAATAGGAAGCCCTCACGCCCCAGTTTTCCTCAAACTGAATAGTGTCAAGTGTAAGTGTTGCAAGGTTCAGGATAAAAAGGTTTTGTTTACTGAAAGGCCTTTCCTCGTAATCGGAGAAATGCTGGCTGAACAGTATGTTTCGGCTATCGGGGCTGATGTCCTGCAGAAAAGTGGATACATTTCCCCATGTGAGTCTTTTGCTTTCTCCCGATTCTATATCATAATGGTACAGAAAAGAGCGGTTACGCCAGCCCGGTTGCCTGTCTTCCATACCAAGCAAATGGTTCATCACGGCTTCTTTCTTTTCAGCTTCTTCGCGGATGGTATAGATCAGAAACTGCTCGTTAGGCGCCCAGCTATAACCGGCAAGTTTTTCCATATCTTTCAGCAGTGGCCTTATGCTTCCCAACTCAGGATCAAAAAGATAAATGGTGGATTTTTCTTTCCGGGCTGCTGTATAGGATACCCTGTTGCTGCTTGGCAACCACCTGATCTGCGACACCCTGGCGTGGCGGAAACTGTGAATCAGTTGATTGTTATCGCTGCGCTTGATCTCAGTCCAGTTTTCGTGTTCATCGCCTGGCGGTTGCGATTGGCGGTAGCTTATGGTATAATATTTCCCGTCGTGCGATAGCGAAACCCCCGAAATCTTTACTCCATCCATAATGTGGTAAATGTTTTTCCGGTTCACCGGATCAAGTGTGAACCCAAGGTCATCCGATCCGAACGGTTCTTTGATTTCAAGTGAAGCTGAAATTTCCCATTCCGGCTCATGGCCTGGCGGCATCAATGCTTTAACCAGTAAAAGATGTTTGCCGCGTTCCAGCTTGAGGTTTTTTGAAACCTTGCCCATGTTCTCTGCATCTTCATCAATCTTCTTTTTTGAACCGATTTCTTCATTTCCCAACCAGGCTTTCAGCATATACGGACTGCTGATTTCGAGCGAAGCCTGCATCCAGCGATCAGCCCAGATATAAACTGCGAAGTAGGCCACTTGCGGCTGATCGCTTTTGGGGCCGGCATGAATGAAACCATTTTCACCGGCCTTGATTTTTGCCCAGATTAATTGCTGGCCGTGTTTTGAGACAAATGCTTCTCCCTCAACCGGAAAATGATCGCTGAGGTTAAAGCGCTCAAAGTTCAGCAGGTTTTCATCGTTGAAAGTTTTGCCCTGGGTGTTTTTGTGGTTATGAAAAACAGGGTAAGACATTTTCTGAGCCGGAACCGAAAGCCATTCGGCAATGATGATTGTTTGGTTCTGTGCAACCATTCCCGTTGCGATAAGTGTGAGAGCAAATAGTTTAATTAAGCGCTTCATCTATGTATTGTTTATTTTATATGCTGTGTTCCTTTGACTGCTTTCATCACCCACAACTCAACCTTTTCCCGTTTCCGGATCTCCTCCAGCCAGCCTTTTCGCTTTGAGGGTCTTTGTGTGATGGGCGCTTCCAGCTTTTCAACCAGCAAAAATCGCTTTTTATTTTGAATTTCACTTTCGATGGGGTGATCTGTGCTAACTCCGGCAGCAGTCGCAAAATCGGAAAAAAGTATTGCCAGCGTGGTTTCAGGCTTCATGATATTGTGTACCGCTGTAAAGAATTGTTCAAAAAACCCTGGTTCGTAATAAGTCGCCAGATCAAGCTCAGTAGAGGTTTGAGCCGGGATCCAGGGCGGATTGAATACAATGAGGTCATTACCGTCAGATTCGTAAGAGCCGACAAAAGAGGCTTGCTCAATAATTATTTTTGACAGCAGTTTTTTTCTTTTAAATTCCAGCCCGGCGCTGTAAACAGCATTGGGATTGGTATCGGTAGCGTGAACGAAAGGGATGCTGTGCTTCAGCATCATCAGCGACAGTATGCCGCAACCTGTTCCGATATCCAGCGCCTTGCCAAAACTGCTGTTCTTTGAGAGCCAGGTGTCAAAAAGGAGTAAGTGCTCATACCGGGTCGGAAAGTAAACACCAAAAAAAGGATGCACCTTATCCTCAAGCACAGGGAATTTTATGCCATTGCTGAACCACTGCCAGGCTCCGTTCATTCCAAGAAAATCCGAAAATCGGATCAGAAAATCTTTGTGTTCGGAATAAAAACCCTGCAACCATGGAATCTCCGGCGCATTCTCAAGCGCTGCACCATGATCTTGCACCCTGATCATCAGGTTTGCAGTCATCAGCCTGAGGTTTTCACGGTTTTTTCGGCTGCTCTGGTAATCTTTTAATGGGAAACTCAGATTGTTCAGTTTTTTCAGCCAGGAATAGAATGCCATTGCAAAGCCCCAGGTTCCGGTCATGCAAATCGTTTTTCTTTGTGTCAGAAATGAATAAATCTTCCGGAAGGGAACACCCGGATTTACTTCGTAAGAATTGACCAAAACCTGGAATATTTCTGGTTTTAGCAGATTTCCCTGAAGACCGGAAGTTTGATTGACATTATACTGCATCTACATTTGATTTCAGGCAAATGTAAGTAAAATCAGCATTTTATCTGTTTGTTCTTTATAAACGTATCATACCCTGAAACTGTTCTTAGTTTTGTTGAAACCGGTAAACCAGGGTAAGATGATTTTAAAAGTCAATGTTGTAACAGATGACCACCCGGCCATTTTCGGGTATGGCCCTGTAGATGGCTCTTGCATCTGCTGCAGGAATCATGATCAGAATTTCGGGATGGTATTCTGGTTTTTTGAACCGAATGACACTGTTGAGGTTTTTTGCTGTTCTTTTAATTGCCCTCTTCCACAGGAAATTCAATCTGTTTTTTCTGTATAGCCGAGATTCATTTTCCTGCTGTAAAACAAGCAGTTTTAGTCCGCTTTCAAACCATAGTTCGAAAAACACCGGTTCTTTCCGCGCTGTGTCTGGTATCGGGCTATGAATGCCAGCTTCATCAGCTGTTTTAGGAGCAATTTTTTCTATAATCGGTTCTTTTACGATGGTGGCTCCTGAGCCGGCAATTCTCATCGGTTCAGAAAATAATTTAACGGAAGCAGCGAAGTCCAAACCTTCCAGGCTCCTGCTTGCTCTAATTTTTTTGATTTTTGCCGAACTCACGGTTACACCACTGATTTCAAGTGAAATGATGCTGTCGGCGAGGTTCAGTGAAAGCCCGATGGAATCCGTTGCAGCCATCTTCATCTTCGCCCTCAGAAATCCATTTTTCTGCTGTAGCCTCAAGTAAGACTCATTCTCCCAATTTGCAGTTGCTTCTCTATTAGCAGCTGCCAGCCCATACTTTTCATTTGTGGCCTGGATCCATGAATTTACCGCCCGCACTGACAATACAACATAATACCCCCATAAAGCAAACAAAAACAGAAGGCTTGAAAAAGTAAACCGGAGAAAGATTTTTCGTTTTCGTGACATGATTGTTGCTTCCGTTTGCATATGCTTGTCAATAAATGTAAACCCGCGAGCCAACATTCAGCGATTTAAAGATAAATTCAAGATCTTCATCATTCAGGCGGATGCACCCATGGGTTACCGGCATTCCGAGGAACCTTTTATAAAGTGTTCCATGGATGAGATACCCGTCGCCCAAACTCAAGGCGTAATCGCCTAAAACACCAGCTTCGTAGCGGCTGGGATGATTTGCGGATGGCACAGGCAAGCCATCTTCAACAAATGCCCAATCAGGTTTTCGCCATACCGGCCGGGTAATTTTACCTTTCACTGTTTTTCTTCCCTTCGGGGTTCTGAAAAACCATTCCCTTTCATCATGCGACTGTAGCCTGATGTTGCTTCCGGTACTTACGAAACCTTCCCTTACCAGTAGCTTGTTGCGATAAAGATAGAAATGATTGTCGGTGGTGTTGATTATGAGGTAGTTTTGTATAGGAGTGAGGGCGTTGTAGCGACGCAGCAGTGTTTCATGTTCTTTTTCGAGCCGGGAAAGTTCTTTCATAAGATAGGAATCTCCTTCCCGTGTGTCATTCAGGCGGGGTTTCACAACAAACGCTTCCTGTATTGGACTGATCGTAAAAACAAAGAGAAAAATATACAAAATCAGCAATCCTGTAATCCCAAGTGCCGATCCCGTTATGGATGCAAATCGTATCAACTTCTGTTTTAATTCAGAGACATAAAGAAACCTGCGCAACATTTTCGTGATCCGAAAAAAGCTGCCGGGGAATAATTGCCTCAGGCTTTGATTAATATTTAGGGGTAATGACATAATCTCGTTAATTCCTGAGAATTTCATCAAGGTTTGCTATTGAACCAATGATGGTAACGGGCGTTCCCACACTAACCATTTTGTAAAGCTTATCCATATCGCTGTCAGTAAGCGCTACGCAACCTTCAGTCCAGTCAGCGCCCTTTCCGCCGTGTCCGTGAATTTCAATCAACCCGCCAATATGCGCGTTGCGGTGCAAACTGCCATTGGTAATTTCTGATTGAAACCGTTGTTTGTCTTCGTCGTTGGGATAGTTTATTAGTAAGGCTTTATAATATATCGTAGCCCGGCCTTCCTTTTTCTGAGTGATTTTATACCGCCCCTCCGGGGTGGCATTGTCTCCGCGTTGTCTTTTGTCGCCCACCCAGTTTTTTCCCAGTTCAGCACTGAACCCTGCTATTTGTTTCCCGTTTTTATACACATAGCATTTGCTGGCAAACTTATCCACTATTATCACAGAAATATTCTTCTGCTTTGATTCTGCAATGGTCTGTTCCATCCATTTTTGCCATTGCTTTTGGTTCTCAAAATATTCCCTGATGAGTTGGTTGGCATTAGCGTAAGCGTTGTTCAGAAGTTTTTCTGCTTCGTTTAATTTTTTATCCGCAACAAGAAAATGTTTGTTTTTAAATGCAACCTGTGCTTCTGATAGCAACAATTTACCCCTTGCAATTTCTGTGCGGATTTGCGATGAAAGCGGGAATCGTGAAAAAGTTACGTTTATATCGTTCAAAATACCGTTAAGTGCGTGAATTCTTGACTTTGATATTTTTTCAAGATCCGCTACGCTTGATCTTGTAGCCATGATGGCCTCCTGAGACTTTTGAGCAGAAATCTCTAAAAGGCGAATCACAGCAGAATAGTCTCGTAAAATGATAAACCGTTTGTTCTCATTCTTCCAGGTTGTCATGGCAGAATCATAATACAAGCCTGCTTCCAAGAATCGGTCTTTTGCATATGTTTCAGCTTTATGATCACGGGCAATTGCCATGGTTTGCCGGGCAAGCTCTGTTTCTTTGCCCGGTGGTACAGGTATCAAATAAAAAAAGCCGGCAACCAAAAGTGCCGAGAATGCTATAGCCAGAACAACCCAAAACCATCTCTTTTTGAATGCCGCCATATTCCTGTGCTGAAACAATTAAAACGAGGCCGTCTAAATAGCTTTAAAACAAGCTTTTAAAACAGCCTCGTTAACGCTCAAAACGCATCTTTATTATTTGCGCCTTACTTTAGCAATAGCGTCTTTTAACTCGGTGTTGATTGAAACGGCATTTTCCATTGCAGCTTTGATCTTATCTCTGGCAGCCATGTATTTACCTTCATTAAACAGTGTGGTAGCTTCAGCAACCGCCGCTTCAATTATCGTCATCTCATTACGGATTTCTTCCAGAACAGCAGTGCCTTCTTTGCCTTTTGGAGCTTTGGTCATCAGATCTTTGTTTTCAGCAATAAGATTGTTGATTTCGGCGAGCATTCCCTGTACTTCGGCTCCTTTTTGTTCTTTTGCAACAGCAGCGTTTTCCTTAACTTTTACTGCCGATGTAACCAGGTTTTCAAGTTGCAGTTTGGCATCGCCAAAATTCTTGAAGGTTTTTGAGTTTTCGGTTTCGATATTGGCCATAATTGCTTTCATCTCATCCTGAAGGGCTGTAAAATCCGCCGGTACGTAAACATCGGCTTCAGCAACACGGGCTGTTTCAATTGCCATACGGGCAGCATCAATCTGTTCCTGTGGAACTTTACCACATCCTGAAAGCATAACAAGCATCATAATCAATGCAAATCCAGATACAAAGGTTCTTTTCATGGTTCTAATTATTAAATGTAACGTTTTTTGGTTTCTTACCAGTGCGATACGAATCACCGGTTTGATTGATAAGGGTTTTTATTTGTCATTTAGACGAGAACCGGATAAAAAGTAACGCAATTTAAAAACACAGCGTTCATTTTTATAATTTAGCCGTTTATCTCTTGTGCATGAAACACAAAGGTTGTGGTCATTTAAGCGATGAGTATCTGGTTGAAAAAATTGTTACCGGGGATCAGCCAGATCTTTATGAGGTGTTGTTTGAACGCTATCAAAAGCGAGTTCTTGAAAAATGCTATAGCCTTGTCAGGAACTATGAACTTGCCGGGGAACTGACTGAGGATATTTTGTCCAAAGCTTTTGAAAAACTAGGCAGCTTTAAAGGAAATTCGTCGTTTGGATCATGGCTTTATTCCATCACCTATAATCATTGTATTGATTACCTGCGCCTGAAAAAAAAATTACATTATCCGACATGGAACCGGCAAAATGAGCTTCCCGAAATCATTGATGAAACCGAAGAAGACAACACAGAAATGCAATCGGAAAGGCTGCAGAAACTCATGAATCTCCTTCACACTGAAGAAAAAGCCCTTCTGTTGATGAAATATCAGGACGATCTTTCGTTAAAACAAATAGCAGAAGCCATGCGACTTACCGAAGGGGCTGTTAAAATGCGGATGAAACGGTCAAAAGCCAGGCTGCTTTACTTGTATAAAAGTCTTTATGGCAGCTACAATTGACCTTGCAAGTTACTTTTAGACCAAATTGCGTCAAAATAATATCAGAAATAGCAGAAGTGGATTTCTTTAAAAAAATATTTGGAACACTGTCGGGCCTGCCACCGCACAAAGTAGGCGAGAGTTTTGTCAAACATTTCATTGGTACAAAAAGCGTTGAATGGACAAAGCATGAAAAAACCTTTGAAGCCATATTTTTTGAAGATGATATTGAGAAAACAGCACAATTTGATCAAGATGGCAAATTGTTGGAATATACAGCCAATGTTTTTCCGGACTCAATTCCGGCGGTTATTCTTTCCAGTCTTTCTGATGATTACGAGATAATGAATTGTATTGCAGTTTATACCGCCGGGCCTTTAAAGTATGAACTTATTGTACGCAACAAGGAACTGAACCGTTTCCTGGTTTGGGTTGATCCATTAGGCCAGATCAATAAGTGGGAAAAGCTTTAGATAATCCGGTTTCTTTACTACTATTCCATCATTATCCCCTCTTTTTCCGGCTCCAGGTTCCTGAGTACATCTATCACGCGCCCTTCGCTGAAAAGCAGAACCCGGAAAAGTTTGCCGTTCTCGTCATATAATTTCCATTTGCCGTCCCAGTAATACCGGATGTTTGCCGGGTCGTTTAGAATAAGTTTCGACCAACCCTTTTTTTCAAGTTTCCCGCTTGGATAAAACCGCACTTCCCTGGCCCTGTTTTTAAAATGCCAGGTTCTTATGTATCTGTTGCCGTTCTCATGATAAGTCATCCAGCGTCCAACCGGTATGCCTTTATTATATCTGCCGCTTGAATGAACAATGCCTTCTGCACGATCATAATAATAGATAAAGCGTCCGTGAGCCTGATGGTTTTTGTTGTACTGGTTTGGGGTTCGTTTTACCACGGAACACGATAGTGTGGAAAACACAATGCATATGCAGATGAACAGAATTTTCATGCTGGGCCGGAAATAATTCAGAGATGATCAGCGGATTATTCCAGCGCGAACCGTATAGGCATATTAAACTGCACCCTTACTGCCTCGCCTCTTTGCTTTCCGGGAATCCACCTGGGCATGTTTTTGACTACCCTCTCGGCTTCTTCATCACAACCGCCGCCAATACCTCTCAAAGTTCTTACATCCGATACGGAACCGTCTGATTCAATGACAAAGGTTATAAAAACAGTTCCCTGAATGCCTTTTTTCTTTGCTTCTTCGGGATAGGTGATGTTTTCCTGTATGTATTTTATCCGCGCTTCGTCGCCGCCCATAAACCTTGGCATGTCTTCAACCACTGCAAAGATCTCTCCTGACTTATCCTGCGGTAATGTGGCAATTTCCGGATATAGATTTTCAGGCTCTGGCGATTTAACCATAAAGCCTAAATTGCCTTCATAGTCCCAGATTTCAATGTGTATTTCCCTGCCGTTTTCTCTTGCTTTTAACACAGCCGGGAATTCATGAACTCCAATGAATTTGGCAAGGTCGGGCATTTCGTTCTTGTCCATCTTCTCGGTTTTCCCGTCATAAGTCAACAGAATTGATCCGTTTTGTTCTTTGATTTCTATGGTTCTGGTTCCGGGTTCAAATGCTTTTGCTTCCCGAGTTGTTTTTTTACTGTCTGTCTGGCAGGCGCTGATAAATACACCAAATCCCACCAGCGCTACTGCAACAATGGCTATGGCAAGCCTGAAAGTTGCCGGTTTTCTGTTGTTTGTTTGTGTCATCATGGTAAATCTGTTTTTAAGTGTTGAATGCTTCATGTTGTTTGATAATATCCCGGCGGTTACCGGGCCGGCCAGAGAAGCCAATAAGTGTTGATATTCCGTGATTTTGTAACCAGAATTGATGGTTCCTTGGTCGGCAAGGTATTCATGCGTATCGCGAATGGCGCTTCGGTATGCCCAGGCAGCCGGATTGAACCACTGCAATACAATCAGCATTTCGGCCAGCAGCAGGTCAATAAAGTGATACTGGCGAATGTGTGTTAATTCATGTGCGATAATGCTTTGGGCGTGCCGGCTCGCAAAGTCTTTCCGGCTCATCACTATCTTTCCGAACCAGGAGAAGGGCAATGTTTCCTGCTCCATCAGTATGATCTGACGATCAATCTTTTCTCCTTTCCTGAGCAAAAGAAGTAAGCGAAGGTTGGAATAAAGGAAGAATAATGCCAGGAGCACAACCGGGATGAGATAAGCATAAAATGCCAGGTTCCACCAGTTAAATGTGCCGGCGTTTGCTGTCTGAGCCGTATAAGGAATGATTGTTGCCACATCAAGGTTGATTGCAAAGGCTATTTCTTCCGGGCTTTCGATAAAACGTTGCCAGGGTAAAGGAAGAAGCAGTGCAAGGATCATGGTAATGAGCAGGTAGGCGCGGCCTGCATTCAGCAAGGTAAGTTTGTTGAGCAACAGGCGATAAATGCCGTAAAACAGCATCAGCGTAAGGGCCGAAAGGATAAGGCGGTAAATAAACTCATTCATTTTCGTTGGGTTTTAGTTTGTTGATCTCTGCATCCATAATGCTGCGGATTTCTTCCAGCTCTTCGAGGCTGAGGTTTTCCTCGCGTGTGAGAAATGAAGCAAGCGAAGGCACGGAATTGCTGAAATAGTTGCCAAGCAGGGTTTTGATTCTTGTGCGGGCATAATGCTTTTTTGTCATCAAAGGATAATATTCATGGGTTTTTCCGTAGGCTTTGTAGCTTACAAATCCCTTTTTCTCCAGTATCCTGATGATGGTAGATACGGTGGTGTAGGCAGGTTTGGGTTCGGGCAAATGCTCCAGGATATCGTTCACAAATCCTTTTCCTATCTGCCACATTATATGCATGATCTGCTCTTCGGCGCGGGTTAATTCCTTCATTGAACTAAGATTTTAATAGAATAACTATATTTTTAGTCATTTATTGTACAAATGTACAACTAAAAATTTAGTTTTCGACAAAAAGGTTAAAAAAATTAAATTGAACGACAGGATTCTTGCAAGAGGCTGCGGGTATTATTTTTCGCTCCTGATCTTCGAAAGCTCTTCAACGTCTGCCTTATCCTTCAATCGGGTGCTAAGTATCTTGTTAACGATCAGGTGTTTATAGCTTATTACCGGTATTTTCAGATTATTCTGGTCAATGTAGGACTTTTCTTTTTCAGCCTCTTCAAATGTCACTCCCGAAATCTGCGTCAGGAAATCAATACGTTCAGGTGGCGATCCAATATGAAAAGCCAGCGTGCGTGTGAAATCTTGCTTTTTCACAGCATCAACTGATTCCAGGTTGTAACCAAGCGATAGAAGCAAACGCACAAATCTGATTTTGTTTTCTTCGGTGGGTTCAAGCCATATGTCCAGGTCTCCTGTGGTTCTTACATAGCCATAATGAATCACTGCATAACCACCAATAAGCATAAAACTTACCTGATGTCTGATCATTTCAACGATGAACTCTTTATGTTTTGTGAGTAAAAATGACATCAGTCAAAAATAATGGGTTGTTCATTATAAGGCCTGGATTCTTTCAGTTCCTTGCTGTAAATGCGTGTGATCATCTGGTAGTGCAGCTCAAGACGCTGTTTGGGTGTGATGCTTGCCCAGTAGCGGTAGTTGTCTTCGTCCTGCGCTCTGGTTGAAGAGACCACAATCCTATCATTAGCCAGATAAGCGGTTTCAGGTTCCTGCGCCTGATTGACCTGCTTGGTTTCCTTTGATTTTTGATTTTCTGTGGCCATAACAATCCCGGAGAATTTTTCAGCAATTATGCAAAACTAAAACTTTTCAGCGATGGTTGGAAAAAGGCAGCAAAGAGATTTTAAAGACGGCTTATTGATTTTGACCTGCCTTTGCCTGTGTTTTTTCTGTAAAACAAAAATGTACTTTACTCACCAGGGGGTCAATTTAAACCAGAATAAACACTTCAAGACTTGGTTCAAAATTACTGGCGGGGCCTTTATTAAAGGGAATAGTCAGTGTATCGGGCAATTCATGAAGTTGCCGAAAATGTAATCTTTGTGTCAATAGCGCCGGCGGGTTGCAAGAGAGCCTCGGTGGGCGGTTCAAAGGCCTTAAACAGGAATGGAATTAGTCATAACCAAAGCCGCAGGTTTAATGCATTCCTTGTGAATCGGCTTCAATGAAAAAGAAATGATCGTGGAAATCATAAGAGCGCCGGCACAGATATAGTATGAATAATTGGCTGCTTTATCGGGTACTACATCGTAGAGGTAGCCAAAAAAAGTTGGTGATAATAATCCGGCAGTAGCCCAACCGGCAAGGACTAATCCATGTATGGCTGACATGCGTTTAGGCCCGAACAGATCGCTGATAAGAGAAGGGATAGTGCCGAAACCGCCACCATAAGAAGCAATGTTATAGGTAATTATAGCAGCAAATAAGAGAGGTGATGAAACAAGCGGCAATAACATAAAAGCGACAGCCGATGTGCCCAGCATAATAACAAAGGTATTTATGCGCCCGATAATATCCGACAGCCATGCCCAAAAAAGCCTGCCCACGCTGTTTCCTATTGAAGCCACTGCTATCAGTGTGGCTCCTGCTGCTGCTAGTTCGTAATATCCGAGCGTGGGATCAGATGCCAGCTTGACGCTTTGCATGAGAGGCGATAGCAAGCTGATGATACCCAGGCCTGCTACGCTGTAAAGAAAACAGATCATCCAAAGCTTCACGCGCATAGTTGTTCCGTGCGGGTAAGTTTCAGCAATTGTGGGTTTTCTGTTATTCGAGTTTGCTGCATTCGGACTGTAAATAAACCGATACGCTATGGACATTATTACCACATAAACGGCGGCGATGATGAGAAAGGTCTGGGTAACATTGTTGGAAGTAAAGTTCATTGAGACCGGGGCAAAGATTTTACTCATGAACAAGGCGCCCAGCCCGAATCCCATAACAATGATGCCTGTTGCAAATCCCTTCTTGTCAGGGAACCAACCGGCTATTGTGGTAACGGAGGTCACATAGCCCGTTCCCAGGCCAATGCCTCCAATCACGCCATAACCCAAGGCTACGATGAGATAGCTTAACCAGCTAATCCATTTATTTTCAATACTGCCTATTACGCCTGAACCAAGATATAGGCCCAGTGCAGCAATCAGATAACCCGATACAAAAAAGATGGCTGCACGTTTCATCAGCAGCCGGCTGCCTAATTTGAGTACAAGCGGCCCTATGTAAAGTGCAGAAAATCCTAATCCGGCCACAGCCAGGCTAAAAACAGCAGAAATCTGCATATTACTCCATAAATATTGCTCCTGCAAAGGTTTGGTGAAAAAGCTCCAGGCATAAACAGAGCCAAGGCTTGCCAATAGGATTACTCCTGAAATAAGTATAAGATTCCGGTTTGGTGTTTTTAGGGGCACTGGTTCATTCGAGTTGTCAGAGCGATTGATCATAATTTCAGTTTGTTAAATAGTTATTTCCGTTTCGTGTTCTCAGATGTAGTTTATCATTCGCTAAGACATATGAAAAACCTATAGCGTCTGGCGGCGGCAAAGATAGATATTTATATAAATACCACCGTTCCGGGACCATATACAAGTGCGGAAGTGTCTTCCTGATGGCTGGATTCGATGAGCTGAAATAAGAGCTAGATTCCTTCGGAACTTCCTGATTTCTGCGACAACTTACCCGACCGCCCGCTCCGAACGATACGTTCGGGCTGCCGCTGCCAACTTATAAATAAGAATTCAAATAAAGAATTAACTCAACCCTGAAAAATTGGGAATTGATTCCCGGATTTTCAGGTTTATTTTGAAATAAGCCTGAAAAAAACAGGAATTTGTACTAACTTTGTTCCATTAAAAACATAATCAAATGGAAACCTTATTCGAGCGGCTAATATCCACCAGCCTTTTGCAACACCTGAAACGATTTCCTTGTGTTGCTTTGTTGGGTTCCAGACAAACGGGCAAAACCACGCTTGTTAAAATGCTGAAGGATCAGTATGATCGGGAATCAATATATCTTGACCTTGAGTCGGATGAAGACAATGTTAAACTTTCCAATGCCGAACTCTACTTCCATGAGCGTGCGGATAAACTGATCATATTGGATGAGATACAACGAAACCCCCGATTGATGGCTTTGATAAGGTCAGTTATTGACAAAAAGCGAATAAACGGGAGGTTTCTGCTGTTAGGTTCTGCTTCGCCTGAGTTATTGGCGAAAAGTTCAGAAACCCTGGCCGGAAGAATTGCTTACCTCGAATTGCATCCATTCTTTTATGAAGAAGTTAAGGGTAATTTCCACTATGATCAATTGTGGTTACGCGGTGGCTTTCCGGATTCCTTATTACAGCCCACAGATCAAGACAGCAATCGCATGAGGCAGCAATTCATTCAAACGTATGTTGAAAGAGAGCTTGCGGTTTTGGGGTTATCGGCTTCTTCCATAAGATTGAAAAATATGTTACGTATGCTAGCTCATCTGCAGGGGCAGATGATCAACTATTCCCAGATTGCCAGTTCTTTGGCTGTTGATGTTTCTACACTGAAAAGATATCTTGATTATTTCGAACACGCATTTCTGATCCGGCGCCTGGAGCCTTTTCATGTCAACCTTAAGAAGCGGTTAGTAAAATCACCAAAATGCTACATCAGGGATTCCGGGCTGTATCATGCGCTTTTTGCCATCGAAAACAAAGAAGACCTGGATGGCTTTCCGGGAAAAGGAAACTCATGGGAAACCTTTGTAATTCAGGAAATAATTGGAAGGCTGAAAGAAAATGTTGATGCTTACTTTTATCGCACACATGAGGGTTCAGAACTTGACCTTGTTTTAGTGAGAGGAAATAAAGCCATAATCGGGATAGAGATTAAACTTTCAAACAGCCCGGCCATCACCCGCGGAACTACGATTGCATCAGCCGATTTGGGCAACATTCCTGTTTATGTGGTTACGCATTCAGTTTCCGAAGGCTATAAGCACAATGAGAATGTAATGGTAACATCATTTGAAAATGTATTCAGCCATTTATCAAACCTGAAGCTCATTGCTTAGTAAGATTCAGGGTTTCAATTCCACCTGCGGCGGGCTTGGATTCCTTAAGGCGATTCCATTACAGGGGCTTTGAATTGCTTTTATTGTATGGGCTGTTTTGTGAAATCCTTGTCGAAACGCAATAACCGGTCCGGTTCATCTTTTCCAAGCAAACTTTTGAGATGGACACCCTCTGCATTGATCCCTTTGAACATGCTTATACATTTGCTAATTGGATCAACCAAAGTAGTGTAAACCGTGCCATTCACCATATCGAAACACCTTAGGTAGCCTTGTCCTGTTGGCCCGTATGGGTTATCTTGATTTCTAATGTCTAACATTATGCAGATGTGATTGCCATCAATTTTCCCATACCCACCGTAAAAGTTCTCGTCATTAGTATTTACACTTACAATCGTTTGATTGTTCTGGACGTCAATTATTTTCCAAAGATTTAGCTCTCCATGAGGTGCATTAATTGCGTGCATAGACCCACTAACTAAATAAAAATTACCATCATCCGTGATACTGCAAAAATTAATTATCAGATTCTCCGAATAAAAAGAATGATGTATGCTGCCATCGGACTTATAGGTGACAACTTTTGATGCATGATCAACAAAATCATTTTCGCTATATACATAAAGAATGAATGTTTTAGTAGTTACTATGAATTTTCCGTTTGTTGATATCTGGGCTTGATGGAACGCTAAGGCCTCGCCAGGAAACCTGGAAATATTACCAGGCCCGTAAGCAATCAATCCGGGGATCTCATTTTTTGTAAAGGAATCAATGTTGTTGAATTTGTAGGTTTTTACGGAGTAATTTCCTGTTTCGATTGTATCGTAAGGTAAATTCCAGTAGGGATTACGTTCGTGCAGGTAAAAAGAATCAATAACTTCATTTCTTAGCGTATCAACAAAAAGGACTCTACTTCTTTCTGCATTCTTCCCTCCCCTCTCATACCTGATGATATGCTGGGCATTGCTATTTATAGCTGCGTTTATCGCCAGAAGAAAAGCCAAAGTTTTTAATGTCGTTTTCATAATCACCTCCTTATTTAATTGCTATTTGCAGCATTTCTTATTTGCTGCAGTTTTATTTTTAAGTATTGCGAAGAAAACCGTAAATATTGCTTTCATCTTATGGGCTGTTTTGTGAAATCCTTGTCGAAACGCAATAACCGGTCCGGTTCATTTTTTCCAAGCAAGCTTTTGAGATGGACACCCTCATTTGTAATCATTTTAAACATACTATATGATGTGCTTTTGGGGTCAATCAGGGCAGAAAATACAAGATTATTTGCCAAATCAAAACACCTCATGTAGCCATTGACAATTGGCCCAAACTTATCATTTTCATTGATAACGCCTTGCATTAAAAGAATGTAATTACCATAAACTAAGCCATATAATCCACGCAAACTATCATTACTGCTTATTTCTACCAATACCTCCTTGTCATTCCGAACATCAATAATTTTCCAAAGCCTAAGCATCCCATCCGATGCTTTGATTGACTGTGCCCATCCACTAAGCAAATAGTAATTGCCATCATCCGTGATATATATATAATCTATGCGAAGGTCTTCAGAGTAAAAAGAATGATGTATGTTACCATCGGTATTATAGGTTACAACCTTTGATGCATGGTCAACAAAATCATTCTCGCTATATACATAAAGAATGAGACTATTTGTTGTAACTATAAAATGGCCATTAGTTGAAAAAAATGCCCCTTGGCTGGCCGTGGACTCGTAGGGATACCTGGAAATATTTCCGGGACCATAGGCAATCAAACCGGGTATTTCATCTTCTTTTAAGGTATCAATGTTGTTGAATTTATAGGTTTTTACCATATAATTCCCCGTTTCGATCGTATCGTAGGGCAAATTCCAGTAGGGATTACGTTCGTGCAGGTAAAAAGAATCAATAACTTCATTTTTTATCGTATCAACAAAAAGGACTCTACTTCTTTCTGCATTCTTCCCTCCCCTCTCATACCTGATGATATGCGGTGCGTAGCTATTTGTAGCTACCAGTATCGCAAAAAGAAAAACTATGGTTTTTAATGTCGTATTCATAATCACCTCCCAATTTAATTGTTAATTCCTGCATTTTTTATTTGTTGCAGTTCGGTTTGCAAGGTATTGATTTTGCGGTCCTGTTCAAGCAGCAATAAGAACATGAAAATCCTCATTTTAATTCTTCCCTATCAAAATTCGACTCAAAGCGCAATAAATACGTATTCGTATCACTTCTTGAACCATTACCCATTAACAATCCATCTTCAGTAACCACTTTAAGCTTATTCAATTCATCTGTTGAAATAATTTTGGAGAATTGTACGCCTCTTTCCGGAATTACCACAATAAAATTACGTTTCTGGTAATCCTCCAATGTAAGATAACTCGTTGTAAACTTATTATTAACAGCGGCAATACCCATCTGTCCTTGGCCATGTACTTCTCTGTCAACAACTATTTCATTAGTTTGCAAATTAATTATTCGATACCCTGTTTTTGACATCTCTGTTTCATCTTCATTCAAACCAGTCCCATATACATAGCCCAAATATTTACCATTATTTGTAATGCAAGGTTGCAATATCTCTGTGTCACTACTTTTGATCGTTCTTATAAGCTCCCCCTTTGCATTATAAATATGCAGAACAGCAGCGTGTCCAAAACGTCTATAATCTGAGTAAAGATTTAAGTAGTGTATAACAATCATATATTGGTTGTTTTGTGAAATTTGAAGTGTTGAGTAGGTTCGTCCAGATTTAAGAAAACAATCAGGTGATATATCATAAATAAGTAAGCCTGGTAAATCTTTTTCTGCAAGCTTAACTGATTGCAAATTGAAAACCTTTCTTTTTCCTAAACCCTCGGTTTTTACCTCAGGAAAAGGCAAATTCCAATAAGGACTGTATTCCACCAGGGTAAACGACCGGATTACCTCATTCTTCACCGTATCAACAAAGGAAATGAGGCAGGAATCGGGGTCGTGGGGATGGAAATTGTATTTTATGGTGTATTGGCCGATTAATTGAGTTGGTGTGATGAAGATCGCCAAAATGATGAATATGACAACTTGCTTTCTCATGGGTATAATGTTGGTTACGCGGGTATTTTACTCTACATGGAGCAAATGCTGAAAATGCTGCAAGAATTATGCCTGTTTCACCCAATCACCCCACTCCCCAAACAAATCTTTTCCTCGCGATCGTAAACCACCCCAAACTGCCCGGCAGCAACGCCGGCAATTGGGTTTTCGGATTTTAGGATGATTTTGTTGCCTTCGCTTTTCATTGTTCCTTTTGTGAATTCAGGCGTGTGGCGGATCTTGAAGGTGATCTCAGCGCCACTGGCAAGATCAGCAAATGGGTTTTCGGTGATGAACAGGAAATCTTCGAGCAGGATGGTATCGCTGTACTGGGCTTCGGGGTCGTAGCCGTTGGATACGTATATGATGTTTTCTTCGGCATCCTTTTTAACCACAAACCAGGGGCCCTGGCTCAGGCCCAAACCTTTGCGCTGCCCGATGGTGTGAAACCAATATCCTTTGTGTTTGCCCAGGATTTTACCGGTTTCCAGTTCCACGATCTTTCCTTCCTTTTCGCCTACATAGCGGCGGATAAAATCGTTGTAGTTGATCTTGCCAAGGAAGCAGATGCCCTGGCTGTCGCGGCGGGCGGCGCTGGGCAGTTTCATTTCTTCGGCCAGGCGGCGTACATCTTTTTTTACGATGTTTTCGAGTGGGAACATCAGCTTGCTCATTTGCTGCCCGGTGATGCGGCCCAGGAAATAGGTCTGGTCCTTCACCTGGTCGCGGGCGGTTCCCAGAAATACCTTGCCGTTGCGTTCCACCCTGCCGGCATAATGCCCGGTGGTGATGCGGTCGAAATCGCCACCGTAGCGTTCGTTAAACACACCAAATTTAATCAGCAGGTTGCACATCACATCGGGGTTTGGGGTCAGGCCCTTTTTCACTGTATCAATGGTATAAGCCACCACGCTTTCCCAGTAATCCTGCTGCAGGTCAACGATTTCCATGCGGCAGCCATACTTTTTAGCGATCCAGGTAACGATCTCAATGTCCTCTTCCGAAGGGCAATCCATAAACCCGGCCTTGTCTTCCATCCCAATCTTTATGTAAAAGATCACAGGATCAAAGCCCTGATCTTTCAGCAGCGGAATGGTTACCGAACTGTCAACCCCTCCTGAAACCAATGCGGCAATGTTCATTGTGTGTGTTTTAGGTGCAAAGTTAGGCAAAGGGAACGAGGTGGACCTTCATGACCCGGAAGCAGCATTTGGTTCCATATGAATGGTAGCCGTGATGCCGGTTTCGTCAAGGATGGCTTTTTCAATTTTCGAGGCAATTTCGTGGGCGTCGTGCAGGGTCATATCAGGGGGCAGCTTGATATGGCATGTGAGTTCGGTATGATCGCCGTAGTTGTGGGTGTGTATGTGATGCAGTTCCACGTCGAAGCCCACCACCTTCATAGGAATGTTTTTGAGTGTTTCAACCAGTTTTTTGCCGGGCTTTTCTCCCATGATGCTGTGTGTGGATTCCTTGATGATATCATAGGCAGCATAAAACAGTGCAAATGAAACCAAAATGCCCAAGATTCCATCCACCCACCAGTATTGCGAACCAAAGAGGATGCCGGCAAGGATCAGCACGGATGAAATGGCATCGCTTCGGTGGTGCCAGCCGTCGGCTTTCACCGATTTGGCGCCGGTTTTCCTGTAAATCCAGAATGCGTATTGCGCCAGTAATTCTTTTACAACCACCGATAAAGCGGTAATGGCAATGGCAATGGCTCCATAATTGGCTCCCTGCTGGTCGCGGAGTTTTTCAATGGAATCAAACAGGAAATTCAGCCCTACCACGGCAAGCAAGGTGCCGATGATCAGCGCTGCGATCCATTCGGCGCGACCATGCCCGAAAGGATGGTCGTGGTCGGCGGGTTTAGCCGAAATCCTGATGCCAAGCAACAGAATAATCGAAGTGAGAGAGTCGCTCAGGGTGTGCCATGCATCGGCGATCAGCGCCACCGAACCGCTTACAATACCTGCCCAGTATTTCAGCACAAAAAGGCCCAGGTTGGCTGTAAGCGCCAGCCAGCCTTCCTTTTGGGCCAGGCGGTTGTTGCTGATTTTTATTTCCTGGCGGGTCAGATTCATGGGTTTGATTTTCTGAGAGAAAGAATGCTTTCGGCAAAAGCGAGGTCGGCAGGCAATGTAACTTTTATATTTTCAGCGTCGCCTTCCACAAGAACTACTTTTTCGCCGGATGCTTCTACCACGGTTGCATCATCGGTAAAACGGGGATCATATTGCCGGAGATAGGCGTTCTTTAATAAAGCGGTCTTAAAAACCTGCGGGGTCTGAACCAGGCGGTATTTTTTACGATCAACAGGTTTATGCAACGCACCTTCAACCTGCCGCATGGAATCGCTGACTTCAATAACCGGCGCTATGGCTCCGTACCTTCCGGCCAAAGCGAAGTTGTTTTTTATATGTTCTGGTTTGATCAGCGGCCTGGCACCATCGTGTATGGCCATAAGCCCTTCGCCATTAATCAGGGCCAAGCCGTTTTTTACTGAATGATAGCGTTCGGGGCCGCCTTCAGCAATTACATGTTGTATTGTAAAATTGTGCGCTGAACAAAGCTCCTTCCAGTAGCCGATAAATTCTTTTGCGATCACCACCACAATGTGGATATCGGGTTCGGCCATTGCAAACGCATTGATGGAATGCATAAGCATGGGCAAGCCGTTTAAACGCTCAAATTGTTTTGGAAGGTCATTGCCAAAGCGTTTTCCGGCTCCGGCGGCAACGATGATCACAAACTTTTTCAAAACCTTGTTGCTTGAGACTAATATTGAAGATGCTGGCTCAGATAATCAGCATGGCGTCGCCGTAGGAGAAGAATTTGTATTTTTTCTCAACGGCAACTTTGTATGCTTCCATCAGGAAGTCATAACCTGCAAACGCACAAACCATCATCATCATCGGAGATTGTGGCAAGTGAAAATTGCTCACCATACAATTGGCAATGCTGAAATCGTATGGCGGGAAAATGAATTTATTTGTCCAGCCCTTGTATGGTTTCAGCACTCCTGAAATGGTCACAGTTGACTCTATCGCCTTCATGGTTGTGGTTCCAACGGCGCATATTTTTTTCTTCTTCTGTTTCCCGCGGTTCACAATATCAACTGCAGCCTGTTCCACCAGCATTTCTTCCGAGTCGGTTTTGTGCTTGGTAAGGTCTTCTACTTCAATACCCCTGAAGTTCCCGACGCCGGCATGAAGGGTAACCTCGGCAAACGATACGCCCTTCAGCTCAAGTCGTTTCATAAGTTCGCGGCTGAAATGCAGTCCTGCAGCGGGGGCGGCAACCGCACCTACATTTTTTGCAAAAATGGTTTGATACCGGTCTTTGTCTTCCGGCTCAATTTCGCGCATGCGTTGTATTTCTTCCGGAAGGGGAGGCCTGCCGATGGCTTCAATATTTCTTTTGAACTCATCGTAAGAGCCATCATAAAGAAAGCGTATGGTGCGCCCACGCGAAGTGGTGTTATCAATTACTTCGGCTACCAGCGAATCATCGTCGCCAAAATACAGTTTATTCCCAATACGTATCTTTCTGGCCGGGTCAACCAACACATCCCACAAACGGGTTTCGGGGTTTAATTCCCGCAATAAAAAGACTGTGATTTTGGCGCCTGTTTTTTCTTTTTCACCGGTGAGCAATGCCGGAAACACCTTGGTGTTATTGATGATCATTACATCACCGTCGTCAAAATAGTCCAAAACATTGTTAAAAATCTTATGCTCAATGGTTTTTTCTTTTCTGTTCAAAACCATCAGCTTTGATTCGTCCCTGTTTTGATGAGGATGCTTTGCAATAAGTTCACCTGGCAAATGAAACCTGAATTGTGATAGCTTCATACCGTTCTAAAAATCAATATCGTTTTCTAAAAATGGGCGCAAAGATACGGGTTTTTGGGCTGAAAATCAACAAGTAAGTAGAAATATTTTATAATACCTTATATGGCAGCATCTTAACAATGGCCGAAATCTGTGCTTAATCTTCCGGGAAGGGTGGTATTGGGGAAAACGAGTACGAAACCGACAAATACTATTGTGGTTGTGTCAGCATGGCAATCAGGGCTTCCAGATCAAAAGCTTCTGCTGAGCTAAAATCGCCAATGCGGTCGCGGTGCAGTGCTGCAAGGTGTGCCCCGCTTGAAAGCAATTGGCCCAGATCGCGGGCAATTGACCTGATATAGGTTCCCTTGCTGCAGATTATTCTGAACCTGACATCAGGAGGGTTGTAAGATTCAATCCGGAACGAATGAATATGCACTTGCCGGGCATTGAGCTTCAGATCTTCTTCGTTTCTTGCAAAATCAAAAGCACGGCGTCCATCAATCTTAATGGCTGAATACACCGGAGGTATCTGCATGATTTCACCGCTGAGCTTTTCGGCGGTTTTTTCAACATCTGTAAGCGTGATGTGTTCAAAAGGGAAATGCCTGTCAATTTCAGTTTCAAGGTCGAAGGAGGGGGTTGAGGCGCCTAATCGAATGGTTCCGCTGTATTCTTTTTCCAGATTCTGGTAGTTTTCAATCAGCTTGGTGTGTTTCCCGGTACAAAGGATTAGCAATCCTGTGGCCAGAGGGTCAAGGGTTCCGGCATGTCCGATCTTCAGGCGGGGAATGCCAAGATGTGTTTTTGCCGTATACCGTATTTTATTGACAACGTCAAAGGAAGTCCAGCGAAACGGTTTGTTTACCAGAATAGTTTCACCTGCCGTAAAATCAAAAAGATGGTTGTTTTGCATGAAATAAGAACTATTGGCAGTGTGAATAAGAGATCAAAAAATGGACAATGCAATGGCTGTAAGTCCGGCCAAAACACAGTAAATTGAAAAGTAAGCGATATTGCCTTTGCGAACCAGTTTCAACATCCAGGAACATGCTATCAAGCCGGAAACAAAGGCAGCAATAAAGCCGACCCCAAGAGGCAACAACTCCTGATTATATGCCGCAGGGCTTGAAAACAAATCTTTTACTTTGATCAGGGTGGCGCCTGCTATCGGGGGTATTACCATCAGGAAAGAAAACCTGGTGGCGGCGCTGCGGTCAACGCCCAGCAAAAGCGCCACGCCAATGGTAGCGCCCGAACGGGATATACCAGGCAAAATGGCAATAGTTTGGGCCAGCCCTATGATTAAGGCATGCAGAAACCCCACCTCCTTGTTGTTTTTCTTTGAAAATTTTGTTGAAAACAAGACAGATGCTGTAATCAGCAACATAAACCCAACCAGCAAAATCTGACCATCAAAAAACTGCTCAATCCGGGATTCAAACAACAACCCTACAATTCCGGTGGGGATCATGGATATAACAATCAGTGTGATGAATCGTGTTTCGGTGTTCCACTCAAACCGGAGTGCCCTGGTGATGAGATGCCAGATATCCTGCCTGAACACAACAATGATGCTGAGCATGGTTGCTGTGTGAACCAGGACCGAAAACATGAGGTTGTCAGCGCTTTCGACACCAAACAGAAATTTGCCCAATTCAATATGACCGCTGCTGCTTACGGGTAAAAACTCGGTAAGTCCCTGTATGAGACCCAGTATAAGTGCTTCAATCCAGGACATTATTCTGCTGTTTTTTCCGTGTTTGGTTTCTTCATGATCGCATAAATTCCGATGATATAACCAATCAGCACCAAAATGGGTGCAAGCGTTATTCTGCGGAAGCTGAAAATCGAATGATCAAACACATTGGGATCATCAGAACCCCCGCCCGACATCAGTATAAATCCGAGTATAACAAATCCTGCCGCGAGGATGACTAACATATAATTCGACTTATCGAAAACAAGTTCCAGGCGGGCTGGAGACGTTTGTTTCGGACTGGTGCGCAGCGTTTCTGGTTTTTGCTTTGGGTTCATGGTTGTCAGAAATTGATTTTTAAATTCTATTGGTGTAATTCGTCGAGGCTGGATCGCAAATATTTGCCTACTGCAAAGAAAGTGGAAGCAAATGAAATAATTATTCCGAGCAGGATGACCGAAAACGACAGGATGAGAAGCATGTTGATATCCTGTATGGCAATTAATTCGGGTATTTCCTGCCGAGATATGTACAATGTTCCGCCAAGCAGCAATAGCGCAATAATGGCGCTGTATATGCCATGCAGTATGCTTTGAATGAGAAATGGCTTCCGGATGAACCCCTGGTTGGCGCCAACCAGTTGCATGCTCCGGATCAAAAAACGCTTGGAATAAACCGAAAGCCTTATGGTGTTGTTGATCAGCGCAATGGCAATAAGCAGCAGCAACAGGCTAAACGCCAGCAATACCATGCCAATCCGCCGGATATTTTCATTGATAAGGTGAACCAGCGATTTCTGATATAAGACCTCATCCACGGCCGAATGGGCAAGCAGGGATTTTTCAATCCGCAACATGCTGTCAATATTGGCCCATGGAGCATTGAGCCTGATTTCAATGGTGGGGAGCAAAGGATTATAACCAATAAACTGGATAAAATCTTCGCCCAGGGCCTCCTTTAGTTCTTCGGCTGCCCGTTCGCGGGTAATGTATTCGGTTGACTTTACATAAGGCTGATTATCCAATTGCTTCTGAAGGTTGAGAATGGTGGCTTCCCTTACATTGTCCTTGATCATAACCGACAAACCGATATTTTCCCTTATCAGCAACGAAATCCATTGCCCGTGAAGCAACACCATTCCAAACAATCCCATCATGAACAAAACCAGGCTGATGCTGATGATGGTTGTAAAGAAGGAGGATTTCAGCCTTCGTTTTGTATGTTTATCGTCCTGCTTTGACATAGTATCAGTTAGGCTGGCGAAATTACAAAAAATTGGTTCATCCGGTAAAGGTTAATTTGTGAATGGTTTCCCGATAGCTATCGGGACCCGGAATCCGTGAGCTTCGCTTAATTTTTCTAATTTTGCGCACTGCCTCCGGCATCAAACTTTAAACTACTTAAGTGGATATGGACTATAATTTCAATGAAATAGAAAAAAAGTGGCAAAACTACTGGAAAGAAAACAATACATACAAGGTTGAAATTGATCGCAGCAAACCAAAATATTATGTGCTTGATATGTTTCCATATCCCTCCGGCGCCGGTTTGCATGTAGGACATCCCCTGGGCTATATTGCTTCTGATATTTATTCCAGGTACAAACGGCTGAACGGGTTCAATGTGTTGCATCCTATGGGCTTTGATGCCTATGGTTTACCTGCCGAGCAATATGCCATCCAAACCGGACAGCATCCTGCCATTACAACCGAAAAAAACATCAAACGCTATAAAGAGCAGCTCGAAAATATTGGGTTTTCATTTGATTGGAGCCGCGAGGTTCAAACCTGCGATCCCAAATACTATAAATGGACACAATGGACTTTTATTCAACTTTTCAATTCCTGGTATAATAAGAAAACCGACAAAGCAGAGCCGGTCAGCAGTTTGATTGAGGCTTTTGAGCACAATGGAAATACGGGCATTGAGGCAGCCAGCTCTGCGTTGGAACACTTTACCGCTGATGAATGGAAGGACATGAGCGAAAAACAGCAGCAACAAACGCTGATGCATTATAGGCTGGCCTATCTGTCTGATACCATGGTTAACTGGTGTCCTGAACTTGGAACTGTTCTTGCCAACGATGAGGTTAGCAATGGTTTTTCGGTTCGCGGAGGGCATCCTGTTGAGCGCAAATTAATGCGACAATGGCAACTGCGAATTACCGCCTATGCCCAACGATTGCTCGACGGTTTGGAAAAAATTGACTGGTCAGATTCCCTGAAAGAAATTCAGCGTAACTGGGTCGGCCGTTCTGAAGGTGCGGAGTTAAGTTTCACGGTAAGCGGAAATGATGGAGCGCCACTTGAAATAGAAGTTTTCACTACACGACCCGACACCATATTTGGCGCCACCTACATGGTTCTGGCACCCGAGCATGAACTTGTAAAATTAATAACCACACCCGATCAGCAGGAAAAGGTCGGAGAATACATTCACCGGGCAAAAAACCGCAGCGAACGCGAACGCATTTCGGAAGTAAAAAAGGTAAGCGGAGTGTTTACCGGCGCTTACGCGGTGAACCCGCTGAACAAAGAAAAAATCCCTGTCTGGATTGCCGATTATGTGCTGATGGGTTACGGAACCGGCGCCATTATGGCTGTTCCCGGCCACGACAGCCGCGACTTTGCTTTTGCCCGCCATTTTAAACTGCCAATCATCCAGGTGGTTTGCCGCAAGGGCGAAGAACCTTCTGACCCGGCAACCTGGGAAGAATCCTACGATTCAAAAGAGGGTGTAATGATCAATTCCGGTTTTATCAGCGGGCTGGATGTGCAGGATGGGATCAGAAAAACCATTGAAAAGATCGAAGAAATGGGTATCGGGCGGGGAACCATTAATTACCGGTTGCGCGATGCTATTTTCAGCCGTCAACGATATTGGGGCGAACCCTTTCCGGTGTATTACAAAAATGATATGCCCTACATGTTGCCTGACGATGAACTACCGCTTGAACTGCCCGAGGTGGATGCTTACCTTCCTACCGAAACCGGCGATCCGCCACTGGCGCGTGCCAAAAACTGGAAAACCAAAGAGGGTTATCCCTTGGAAACCAATACCATGCCCGGCTTTGCCGGATCAAGCGGCTATTACCTGCGTTATATGGATCCCGGGAATGATGACGCCTATTTTTCTAAGGATGCCAACAATTATTGGCAGAATGTTGACCTGTATATCGGCGGCGCAGAGCATGCCACCGGCCACCTGATCTACGCCCGTTTCTGGAATAAATTTCTTTACGACCTCGGACTGGTTTGCAAGGATGAACCCTTTCAGAAACTGATCAACCAGGGAATGATACAGGGAAGATCGAACTTTGTTTACAGGGTCAAAGGGACGAATAATTTCGTCTCGCATGATTTGAAAGATGATTACGATGTAATCAGGATGAATGTGGATATCAGTCTTGTTGAAAATGATATATTGGATACTGACGCATTCCGGAAATGGCGCCCCGATCTTGCTGAAGCCGTATTTATTCTCGTGGATGGGAAATATCATTGTGGTTGGGAAATTGAAAAAATGTCGAAATCACTGCATAATGTTGTGAATCCCGATGAGTTGATTGAAAAGTATGGTGCCGATACGCTACGCCTTTACGAAATGTTCCTCGGCCCGCTGGAACAAAGTAAACCCTGGGACACCAATGGCATTGAGGGTGTTTTCCGGTTCATACGAAAACTCTGGCGCTTGTATCACGATCAGGATAACAAATTTTCAGTGAGTGATGAGGAGCCCACACCTCAGGAATTAAAGATTCTACATCGCACGATTAAAAAGGTGAGGGAAGATATAGAGCGGTTTTCGTTTAATACCGCTGTGAGCAGTTTTATGATCTGCGTTAACGAACTGGCCGATGTAAAATGCAATAAACGCGCAATTCTGCAAGATCTTGCAATACTCGTTTCGCCTTATTCGCCCCACCTTGCCGAAGAGTTATGGCATCAGCTTGGCAACAAAGGGAGTGTGTGCAATGCATCTTTCCCGGTTCACAACGAAAAGTACCTGGTTGAAAACACATTTGAATACCCTGTTTCGTTTAACGGGAAAATGCGATTCAAGCTTGAATTACCCCTCGACATGCCGGTTCCGGAAATTGAACAGGCCGTTCTGAACGTAAAAGAATCTGAAAAATGGCTGGGCAGTCAGCCCCCACGTAAAATTATTGTGGTTCCGAAACGGATTATCAATGTGGTGGTCTAGAAAAGCCATTAACGCTCATTGTTAATGAAAGCAGGGTAGCCTTTGCTGTTCAGAAGGTTGAATATGGCTTCGGCAGCATGGTAACTTGCTGTATAGCCGACTCTTACCTTGAAAAGGTTGTGCTCTGGCACAATATACACCGGAAAAGTAAGATGATTTGAGATTTCCTGTGTCAGCTTCATGGCATTGCCCAACTGTTTGAAAGCCCCGGCCTGAACATAAAAGCGCCCGTGGGTTGAGCTTCCTATAAAAACATCATAACCAAGGTTTTGAAACTTGTTTTTTGTTTCAGAAGCATTTTCGGCTTTCTCGAAATGGCCAAATTGTAACTTAAACAGGCCGTTATCATATAGAATCCCTATAGAAGGCGATATTTTACCGATGAAATGCTTGCTGAGATTCATTGCATTTTGCATGTTTTTAAACGCACCGGCCTGAAGATAAAATGGTCCGTAAGCTGGCGAGAAAGGTTTCGGTAAGGAGCCTTCAGGCAAGGCAGGACCGGGCTCAGCAATGCCGTGTTCAGTAAAAGCCGGTTCCACAGCAGGTTCGGTTTCGATCCTTTCCTCTGGCTCGATCATTCCCTGATCCAACGGAGTCTCATCTTCCGGGTCCATCAAAGTCTGGCTCAGTTCAAATTCCAGCCCATCAACGATATCGCCATAACTTAATGCTTCAATTTCAAATTCAATGCGTTCGGGATTGGATTGCAGGCCAAGGCGTTCGAGCTGTGCCGGATCAACCTCGGCATAGTACGAACCCGGTGCCAGCCCGAGGTAGGTAACAAAGCCATCGGATTCTGACATAGTCCGGGTAACAAAGGTTCCGTCTGATTTGTGGAAATTGATCAGAACGCGCCCCAGTCCTCTGATCCCTCTTTCGTCAACCCGTGTTATCATTCCGTTTACCTCACCCATAGGCAAAACAGGAATGTCCATTTTTTTAAACTGGTTGGGGTCAATATAAACGCTTAGCGTTTTATGGCGAACCCTCCAGGCAATATTGTCAAGGCCGGTTTCATCAAGCTCAACCAGGAAGCTGACATAGGGCTCCAGTTCAATAACCCTGATAAGTGAATCATTGACCTGGCGAAGCATCCGGCCTCCGTTAACCCTGACCACCAGACCTGTGGCAAGCGGTTCGCCCTCATCGCGAACACCGTTGTGGTTGATGTCAAGAAAGGGCGTGATGGTCAGCCCGCCGCGGCCAATGGCTGAGCGGTTGTCGGTATGCACATAGTTGTTGCCGCTTCCAAAAGCAAAGCTGCCACGTGCGCCCTGGGTAGAAGTTACAGATTCTTTGCTGAAACGAGCTGCCAGATTGGTTTGGGCAAAACGAAGATCCCAGCGGAATGAAATATCAAAGCTTCTGTAGGCCGACCGCAAATTTTCTTCATAACCCATTGAAAAATAGCCAGAACGAAGAATGCGCTTTTCCAGTTCTGTTTTCAGGGTAATTATTTCCTTGTTTGTTACATCAAACTGCATCTGAGGCCTGAGTGTGAAACCTTTTCCCAACCTCACACCAAGTGCAAGGTTTCCGTAAATGAAGGGAGTATTCTGATCAATCCAGCTTGCATAACCGGAAAGGTTAGCATTTACCGGGCCGAAAAAAGTTGAAAAGGTAAGATCGGCTGTGTTATAGGTGAGGAATTCATATATGTTCTGCTTATACGACATGCGGGTAAATCCCTTGAGAAATGGCAGCCTGATCGGGATAGCGAGGGTGGCTTTTCGTTCTTCAAGGTAATTGAACCTTATGGCCTGTTGTCCTTCAGCATAATTTACATAATCCAGTTCAAACATCATGTTTGAAGGCAGGCGGTAGCTGAGCAGGGCTTTGCTTCTTACACCATGAACATACTCGCCGCTTATGAGCAAACCCCTGAACGGAGTTGCTGAAAGGGAAAGGAATGGCATATTGCTGCCTGACGCAACAGATGAAAGATATTCTATACCGCCGCCTAAACTGACAAAACGGTTAACACCATATCTGGCAGAGGCTTTTGAATAAAAACTCCCGTTGCCGTCGTTCACCATGCCGCCGGTAATATTATACTCAAGTTCGCCTTTGGGTAAAAACATATGGGGAATATTGACAAACTGTTCTTTGATCCTTTCTTCCCCATACGGGCCGTAAAATTTCATCATTACCTCCGATGTACCGTAAACCAGGGGTACTTCAAATGTGTAAAAACCCGAAGCATCGGCAGTCTGATAGTCAACGATCACATTGTTTACATAGAGTTCTACAGTCCATCCGGGTTCGGTAAAATCACTGATGGTATATTCACCAAATGATCTGCGGTAAGTGGTAGGGGAATTGGTGAGGCTCACACCTAAAAAGGGATCATAAATGGAAGAAATTGATCCGGTACCGATTTTTCCGGCCCGCACCTGCCTTACAATCCTTTGCTGGTTGTTTGCCCAGCGCCACTGATAATGCTGGTTGCGTTCGTTGAATCCGTCGCGGGTTGATTGGTTCAGAAAAATGTTGGCTTCACCCCCAAGCAGTTCAGTGCCAATCCCCAGCGAAGCGCGGGTATCTGTTGCGCTGCGGGTTGTTTGGGTTGAGCTGAGCGCCCAGTCAATCATTCCGAAACGAAAAAAGTGATAATTCCTTCCAATGGTTGTGTCTACTTCTATTTCGCCACGCAACCGTTCAATGTTCTTCCGCATTTGTGCGAGCCGCATCTCCCGGATGGCCGGCAATTCCAGATCAGTTTTCAGTTCAACGGAAAGGCTGCGGAAATTAAATGTGCAAAACAAACCAAATGCCCTGCCGAAAACACCGGTATAAAGAAACAGCCCTTCGCCGGTTCTGAGGATTTCATCGCTTTGCAACCTTGTAACCGTATTATCAACAGTAATGGTGCGGTTTCCATGATCAATTTCATAACGCCGGCTTTCATCAATTAAAAACCCGTTGATGCGTGTGAAATCTGCAGTGGCCTGATAATTAATGCGCAAAAACCGGAAAAGCTCGGTTACAGGAAGATATAAGCGGTTGTTTTCGTAAGAGTAATATGCGTTGATTTCGAAAGCGCCAATCCCCTGAATGCGCATGAAAACAAAAATGTCTTCAAATTCGGGTTCTTCAAAGGGCTGGGAAGCCTGCAAGGGGCCAAACCCTGCTATAAGAAGCAATACCCATAAAAGTGATCGTTTCATTTTGCTTCCATTGTCAAGCTTAAGGCTTTTACAACCCGATTAATTATTCCTGTATAAAAGTTACACTGAATACCCCTTGATAGTTGCCAGCCGGATTTGCAGAAATAGTACCAACATTCAGTTTTGCGCCTACCTGCACGGGGTTAACGAAAGGGTGTCCGCTGGATGTAACAAAACTGTTTCCAGGCTTGTCCGAAACAAAACTGTCAATGATCATGGTTTCGCTTCCGCCCATGCGTGTGAGAGTAGCCGAAGCGTCAAACTGAATGTGAACCAGCCTGCCCGGAACCAACCGCACATTAAAAATTGCAGGCATTCCCGGATCGGTCATCAACCCAACCACTGTGCCGGATGTCGTTCGGCCGCCAGTTGGGCTGATCGTTACGGAACCGCCTGATGATCCTGTATAGAAACTCCCAAAACCCAGGCCTTGCGAACTAAAAACCTGCAATTGGTTTGGCGGGGGAAACGGAGCGCCTTGTGCGAAAGACTTACTGCTGCCAGGAACGATCAGCAATAATATGCTGATGATCATAAGCAGGGCTTTGTTGCCAAAGGTTTCTTTCTTCATAGAAGTGAGTGTTAAAGGCGCTCTCATCCGATTAATTTATTGTAACAACAATTCTTTTTCAGCGAAAACTTCAGGCCGGGCCTCGCTGGCGCTGGTATAACGTACCAGAAGTTTTCCTTTTGTTAAGTCCACACCCTCGGTGTTTCGAAGTTGCAAAGTGAATTTGCGTCTTGCGTTTGGGGTATATACCGCAATACCACGAACCAGGCCAACCTCTGTTTTTGTTCCGCTGGGTGATATGTGATCAACAGTAAGGTCACCGAAAACCGATTGGTTTCCCTGGCGGTTAAAAACAATTTCCAGCGCTGATGGCATATCTTCTTCTTTTACCAGCATCAGGTCACTGAGGCTGATACTGGCGCTTACGCTGCCTACCCTGATTATCACCGGAATGGTGATGCCAAAGATGGGTGTAAGCCTGATGCCGATGGCTGTGGTGTCGGCAAGCATATCTTCTTCGCCCAGTGGCCTTTCAACAGGCACAGCCCTGAAATACATATGCGAACGGTATTCGCCGTCCTGCATATCCGGAAGCCGCCGAAGCTGCATGCGTACCACCTGCGATTCCTGTGGCGCCAGGGTTACCGAACGCGGGAAATACCGCAGATATGGGTCGGCAAACATTTGTCCCGGATCGGGACTTTCGATTTGCTCAAAAGTGCCTTCTTCGGTCATGCGGTACTGAACGAAGCTGATATTATACCTCGCCGTGTCTTGCCCGGTATTGGCAAGTGTAATTTCCTGCCGTTGGTTGTTTCCCTCAAAAACTACCCGGCGGGGGGTGATCAGCAAATCGCCTTGTGCAAGCATGGTTAGCGGCATGAAGCCTGTAATACACAGAAGAACCATGATGGAGGGTTTCAGGCTGCGCATTGCTTTTTGCAGGCTGATGTTTGTTCTGTTGGCTGATGTTGACATTGCAAGTGGTTTATTTGTTTAGATCACCAAAACTACACTTTTTTTTAATTCCCTGAGCATGATTTCTCTTACAACGCACTGCAGGCTTTTTCCTTTATTAAAAACGCTGCATTTTGGCAGCGCTTTCACTTAAAGTATTGTATATCTAACTCTTTGCATAGAACTTTCCCGGAATGTCTTACCTGCCGTTTGTTGAAGTCCGGGTTGCTTACTTCATCATATCCTGCGCTTCAATAACTTCGGCAAAAGCCTGAGCTGTGATGTTTGCCTGCGCCCATGCATTGCCGGAGATCATCAAAGAA
>ERZ869909.194-NODE-194-length-90318-cov-27.993950_pt1 | contig 90318 bp, 70 predicted proteins | sample MGYA00520892_ERZ869909 | MGnify/ENA primary metagenome ERZ869909 (study PRJEB32215, sample SAMEA104723947) | bioreactor metagenome | biome: bioreactor; feature: anaerobic bioreactor; material: water | place: China | collected 2015-03-12 ... | reverse complement strand
GAAACAAAAGAGCAAAACCCTGATTGAAAGAATGATTAACAACGAACCATTAACCGGATTGCTGGCTCAGTTGGTTATCCCGTAAGTACGGGACGTATGTACGGGATTAATCAGAGGGTCGCTGGTTCATCCCGTACGAACGGGACAGCAGGGGGAGCAAAACAGCGGAGGCCACAAAAGCCTCCTTTTTTTATGTACTACCGTTATATCCTTCTTTTCAGAAACTACAGTGAAACATTTTCTTGTGATGGATGACATTCACCTCATGTGAAGCTGCAAGGCGAAGATTGAAAAAGCTGATTTAGCGATGTGTACATTAACGAACACCTTGTTGTATCAAACCAATACAGTTTTCAAGCATATTTCATTTCCTTTCAGCACTAATAGCATCAAAAACAAACGATTGTATTCCCCGGCATAATAATTGAATTCATACAGGATCTGAGCCTTTTTCATTAATCCCGGGAAATTATGATCATACATTTCCTTAAAAACACCATCAGGGTTTTTTCCCGCAATGGCATCTATACCCTTATTAACTTAACCGGCCTTTCGGTTGGCCTGGCCGCCGGAATTCTGATCCTGATGTTTGTAGTTCACGAATTAAGCTACGACCGTTTCCATGAGCATGGGCGTAATATATTCATTGTCAATAAAATATACCACACGAAAGATTATTCTGAGGGCGGCTTTACCATTCCGGCTGCCATAGGCCCTTCGCTTTATGAAACCTTCCCCGAAGTGGAGTCTTTTACCCGCACCAGGCATCCGATGAGCGCATATTTTGTTTTTGGTGAAAAAATATCCCAATTGGATAGAATAACCTGGGCCGATTCCAGCTTTTTCAGGAATTTTTCTTTCAAGCTGTTAAGAGGAAATCCTGAAACTGCCCTTTCATCGTTATTTTCGGTAGTGCTTACCGAAAAATCCGCCGCAATCATTTTTGTCGATGAAGACCCTATGGGTAAAGTGATCAGGTTGAACAATGAAGATCAATATGTTGTGACCGGAATCGTTGAGAATCCCCCTTCAAATACGATCCTTAAGTTTGATGCTTTGCTCTCATTCGTATCCTTGTATGAAGACAAGAATCTTTTTATGGGCTGGGATGGCGGCAACCAATATCTGAACTTCATCCGGTTCAAACCAGGCTTCAGCAGCGATCATTTCGGAGATAAACTTCAATCTTTTTTGTACGGTAAGATAAACAAGCATTATGAACAATATGGCGTACGAGTGGATCTTGAATTTGAGCCCCTGCGAAATTTCTATATAAACTATGGCAGGCTCGAATCGGGTATTTCTGCCATGAGCGCCGTGTATATTTTCTCTGCCATTGCCCTTTTAATATTACTTGTTGCCTGTTTTAATTTCACCAATCTGAGCACGGCGAGGGCAATTAACCGGGCAAAAGAAACCGGAATCAGAAAAGTAGCCGGGGCAACCCGGGGCCAGTTGATCAGGCAGTTTCTCGCTGAAGCAATCCTGATGAGCCTGATCGCTTTCGCATTCTCGCTGATTATGATAGAATTGGCGCATCCTGTTTATAATGCTCTGATTGGAATTGAACTCAGTTTTTACAACAACAGTTTTATCTGGTTTCTTCCGTCTCTGGTTTTGTTGGTTTTTATCACCGGATTTATGGCCGGCGTTTATCCCGCATTCTTTTTGTCTTCCTTTCAGCCAGTTAAGGTGTTAAAAGGCGGTTTGAACTCCGGACTCGGCAAGGCAGTATTTTCAAAAGTGCTGGTGGTTTTACAATTCGTGATTTCCATAACCTTAATCAATATTACCATCACTATTTTTAACCAACTCTCCCATATCCGAAACCATGATACAGGCATGCTTACCGAAGAGGTTATCGGGCTTTACCTTCCCGGCCAGCCTTCGCGAAATGCCCCGGATGTTCTGCAAAACGAAATACGTGGAATTGCAGGCGTGGTTACAACCGGCGCTGCTTCTGCAATTCCGGGCGCCGGCCTCACCCGGAATGGTTATCGTCCCGAAGGCTATGATGAACCCATCATGATCAATGTGATTGATATTGATGCCGGTTTTCTTGAAACCATGGGCATTGAAGTGCTTCAGGGACGGAATTTTATCCGGGGATCGGCATCGGACCTGACTTCTTACCTTGTAAATGAAACATTTGTAAAGCAATTTAATTATACTGACCCGATCGGGGTTACTGTAAGCCGGGACGGCAACCGGCCGATAATCGGGATTGTGAAGGATTTCAATTTCTCCAGCCTGCATGAACCTGTCAGGCCACTGATTCTGACCAACGAACCCTGGCTTGGATTCAGCTATATACTGATACGTATAAATCCGGCGAACCGGAATCAGGTGTTATCTCAGCTTGAGGCTCTCTGGCAGGAAATGATGCCCGGACAACCATTTATCTGCCGTTTCGTAGACGAACATCTTGAAAGCGCATACGTTACCGAGAAACGTTTTGGCAAAATATTCACCTGGTTCACAGCGCTTGGATTGTTTGTGGCCTGTCTGGGTTTATTCGGATTGTCATCCTACGCGGTGCAGCAGCGAAAAAAAGAAATAGGGGTCCGCAAACTATTGGGCGCTTCCACCATTACTATTATCGGTATGATTACACGTTCGTTTACATGGCTCATCCTGTTGGCCAATGTCATCGCACTTGTGCCAGGCCTGGTTGTTCTGCGGTTCTACCTTGATTTATACAGTTATGCCGTAAAACCTGATGCCCGAATGTTCGTCCTGACCGCCATTGGCTCGCTGATGCTTGCGTGGGCAACCGTTGCATGGCAGTCGCTGCGGGCAGCCGGAACAAAACCGGCTGAGGTAATCAAATACGAGTAATCCGGGTAGTTTGTTGATTCCGGTCAATAACAAGAGCCGTGAGACCCTGATGCTCAGCGATGTGCCCAATGCAACCTTAAACAACCGGTTTCAGCTTCCTTCTGATGATGTCCTGTAACTGTTGGATTTCGACCCTTTCCTGCGACATGCTGTCCCGTTCGCGTATTGTAACGGTGTTATCATCAAGGGTTTGGTGGTCAACCGTAATGCAGTAAGGTGTACCAATGGCATCCTGGCGGCGGTAACGGCGGCCGATTGAGTCTTTTTCCTCAAACTGGCAACGGTACTCAACTTTAAGCTCATCCATGATTTCGCGTGCTCTCTCGGGCAGGCCGTCTTTGGCAACAAGCGGCAAAATGGCTGCCTTAACCGGTGCAAGAACAGCAGGGATACGCAGTACTACGCGTTCGCTGCCATCGTCAAGTTTTTCTTCTTCGTAAGCATTGCTGAGTACGGCAAAGAAAGTGCGGTCGAGGCCGATGGAGGTTTCCACTACGTAAGGCACATAACTTTCATTGATTTCAGGGTCGAAATACTGGATTTTCTTACCTGAGAATTTCTGGTGGGCGCCGAGGTCGAAATCGGTTCGTGAATGGATGCCTTCCAGTTCTTTGAAACCGATCGGGAATTGAAACTCGATATCGCAGGCGGCATTGGCATAGTGGGCAAGTTTCTCATGATCGTGGTAACGGTATTTTTCGGCAGGCAAGCCAAGAGACAGATGCCATTTCATGCGGGCTTCCTTCCAGTAGGCATACCATTCCATTTCGGTTCCAGGTTTCACAAAAAACTGCATTTCCATTTGTTCAAATTCGCGCATGCGAAATACAAACTGCCGGGCCACAATCTCATTTCTGAAGGCTTTTCCTATTTGTGCGATCCCAAAAGGGATCTTCATGCGTGCCGATTTCTGCACGTTCAGGTAGTTCACAAATATTCCCTGTGCGGTTTCGGGTCGCAGGTAAATGGTGTTTGCGCCTTCGCTCAGCGAACCAATTTGTGTGGAAAACATAAGATTAAACTGGCGCACATCAGTCCAGTTGCGGCTGCCTGAAACGGGGCAGACAATTTCAAGATCTTCGATAAGTGTTTTCACAGCGGCCATGTCTTCATTTTCCATGGCGGTGTATAATTTTGCTTTGATATCGTCAATCTTTTGCCTGTTTTCAACAACACGGGGATTGGTTTCAAGGAAAAGCTCACGATTGAAACTGTCGCCAAAACGCTTTGCTGCTTTTTCAGCTTCTTTTTCGATCTTTTCTTCAATTTTGGCGATATGATCCTCAACCAGCACATCGGCGCGGTAACGCTTTTTTGAATCCTTGTTGTCAATCATCGGATCGTTAAAAGCGTCCACGTGGCCTGAAGCTTTCCAGATGGTGGGGTGCATGAAAATGGCTGAGTCCAGTCCGACAATGTTTTCATGATGCTGCACCATGGCTTTCCACCAATGGTTGGCTATGTTGCGCTTCAATTCAACCCCAAACGGGCCGTAATCGTATACGGCGCTGAGTCCGTCATAGATTTCACTTGATTGAAATACAAACCCATACTCCTTGGCATGGGCGATTATTTTTTTGAGGGCGTCTTCGTTTTTTATCATGGCGCAAAAGTAGAAAAATTCTTAATCCACTATCACACGCGGAATTGACTTGGGCAAACGTGCCAGGAGTTCATAGTTTAACTGCTTATTGAAGTCTCCGAAACTGGCAACGGTAATTACCGCATCATCCTGGCGGCCAATCAGCATGACTTCGTCTTCGGGTTTTACATCCGGCAACATGGTAACATCGGCCAGCAACATGTTCATGTTCACTAGGCCAATAACAGGCACACGGTTTCCGTGAATCAGCACCCTTCCCTGGTTGCTCAGGCTGCGGCTAAAACCGCTGGAATACCCAACCGGGATAACAGCTATCCGGGTGTCGTCATGTGCAAGGTAAGCCGTCCCGTAACTGATAAACTCTCCTGCCTGAATTTCTTTCAGGGCCATTATTCTGCTTTTCCAGCTCAGAACACGTAACAACGGATCATTTTTTCGTTTTCGCCGGCCTATGTATTGTATGAATGTTTCGCGCGTTGGCCAGAAACCATATTGCATGATACCTACTCTGATCATATCCATACGTGTGCGGGGATATGCCAGCGCCGCGGCCGAACAGGCCGTATGCAGCATTTCAGCTTCAATTCCTTCTCTTAGCAACATCACCCGCAATTGTTCAAATTTCTTGATTTGCCGTTGTATTCTGTAATAGTTGGCAATGCTTTCTGCGCCAGCGTAATGAGTGCATAAGCCTTTGATCTCAAAATGCTGCATGTTTTGCCGGATAAACGGCGCCACGATCTTCAGTTCGCTTTCGGAGAAGCCCGTTCGGTTCAAACCAGTTTCAAGCTCGATATGTACTTTGGCTTTAATGCCAAGCTGTGCGGCTATGTATGCGGCCTCAGTAAGACGTTTGGTGTCGAATACATAAAACTCAATTCCGCTTATTATCACCCACTCAAGGTCGCCGGGATCAATCCAGCCCATGATCATGATATCGGTATCCGCACAACATATCTTTTTGATCCTTTCCGCTTCATGGGCGCTGAAAACACTGAAATGATCAATGCCAAAAGATTCCGCCAGCGGAACGAAAGTTTCTATGCCATGGCCATAGGCATTGGCCTTCACAACCGATGAAATCCTGACCGCACTGCCAAAGATTCTGCGCATGAACCTGAAATTGTTCCCGAGTGCATTTTTGCTTAATTCAATTACTGCCGGGTTTTTTATCTGCATTTTTTTATCTTTTTTCGGTATTCAATAATCGGGAAGCATGCCATTTGTTTGGCATGCTTAAAATCTAATGTAAAAACGCTTAGCTGTCAGATCATGCCCATCTCACGGCAGATTTGTTGTAGCAAACTAACGCCAGTCGGGATCAATTCATCAGGGAAATCGTAATCTGCATGGTGCAGGGCCGGATGATCCTGGCCTGAACCCAAACCAATGAGCGCGGCTTTGAAACTTGCTGTAAAATGCCCGAAATCTTCCGTCCATTTGAAAGGCTGCTCTATTTCATGTATGACAAAGCCTGCTGATATGGCGGCTTTTTTAACGAAACGATTGGCTTCCGGGTTGTTGATGGTGGCTGGAAAGGTTTCTGTGTAGGATATTTCGTATTCAAGTTTGTGTTTTTGCGAGAGGGTGCGCACAATGTCTTCGGCTGCCTTGCCCAGGTTTTCGAGATCGTCGTTTTCATAAGCACGCAATGTGGCCATTACCACGGCTTCGCCAGGGGTGGTGCCAAAAGCCACATTTCCGATCCTGGCATGAATAATTGTAAGCAAAGCAAAGCTTTTCAGCTTGCAACGCCCAGGCAATGATTCAAGTTGTCCAATAATTTCCGCCACTGCCTGCGAAGGGCTTCGTCCTTTTTCGGGCTCGGCTGCATGCGAGCTTGCGCCCTTCAGGCGAATAATCATGCCTGTTGAAGCGGCTGCAAAATGACGATCGCTTACGATCACCTGATGCAAAGGAAAGCCCGGGAGATTATGGATCGCAAAAACAAAATCGGGTTGTAATGCAGCGAATGCCTGGTTGTTGATCACGTTTTCAGCGCCTGCACCGGTTTCTTCAGCAGGTTGGTACAGCAGAATAATTTTCCCTTTTTTTGGCCGGATCAAGGAGAGATGACGGGCCAGACCACCAAGGATTGCCATGTGCCCGTCGTGTCCGCATAAATGTGCTTTACCGGGTTCGGCTGAGCGGTGTTCAAATGTGTTTTCTTCCTGCAAAGGGAGTGCGTCCAGTTCGGCGCGAAACATCAGTGCCGGGCCTGGCAATGCGCCTTTAAAAACTGCCGCAATACCATAGCCTCCCAAACCGGTAATGATCTCATCGGGCTTGTATCCCCGGATTTCATTTATGATCCTTTGTGCCGTTTGCTTTTCTTCACCGGAAATTTCGGGATGGGTGTGCAATTCTTTTCTGAGGCCGGTGAGGTGTTTTAATGTGACGATATTCATAGAGCTAAATATAGTTTCAACAGATAGAGAAATCTGTTGATTTGCAGCTTGTTGTTTCGCAACAGCATACAAAGATACTAAAATTCTACGAACCGGATAGAGGCCGGACGCGGGAAAACTGGTAGATGCAAAAACTAAGTCACAAGTCTAAAGACCCGGGTCCCAAATACCAAGAAAACCCCAAATCATCAATCGTCAATATTAGTAAGCCCACTTCAGGTACATAGCGCCCCAGGTAAACCCGGCTCCGAAGGTAGCCAAAATGATATTGTCGCCTTTGTTTAATTTCGGTTCCCACTCCCACAGGCACAATGGAAGCGTAGCGGCGGTTGTGTTCCCGTATTTTTCGATATTGATCATTACCTTGCTTTTGTCGAGCTTCATACGGTGGGCGGTTGCTTCGATAATGCGCATATTGGCCTGATGGGGAACAAGCCATTGAATATCTTTGGAGGTAAGGCCATGCTTTTTCATGATCTCAACCGATACATCGGCCATTTTTGATACAGCCCACTTGAATACCGCCTGTCCTTCCTGGTATATAAAATGCTCGCGGGCATCAATCGTTTCATGCGAGGCCGGTTTTTCAGAACCGCCTGCTTTCTGATGCAGATGAACCCGGCCTACACCATCTGATTGCAGTATGGCATCCATAATTCCAACACCGCCGGTGGTGGGTTCGAGTAAAACCGCACCGGCTCCATCCCCAAAAATGGGGCAGGTGGCCCGGTCGGTATAATCCACGATGGACGACATTTTTTCTGCGCCAACCACCACAACTTTTTTATGCGTTCCCGATTCCACAAATTTTGATGCGGTCGTAAGGGCATACAGAAAACCGGAGCAGCCGGCATTGAGATCAAAGCTGAATGCATTCCTGATCCCGCATTTATCGCTGATGATGTTGGCCGTAGCAGGAAATTGCCTGTCGGGTGTAACGGTTGCGCAGATCAGCATGTCTACTTCTGCAGGGTGGGTGCCTGTTTTTTCAAGCAATTGGTTCACCGCTTTGTATCCCACTTCGGAGGCGCCGTGCTGTCCTTTGATGATATGGCGTTCTTTGATACCAATGCGCGTCATGATCCACTCATCCGAGGTGTCAACCATCTGGCTGAGTTCATCATTTGTGAGGATGTATTCCGGAACGTTTGCACCGATACCTGTTATGGCGGCCCTGATTTTATTCATGAATAACTGGTTTATATCTTGTCAGATTTTGTTCGATACCAAACACAGCAACAACACAACGGCTGGCATAACCATTATGTTGAATGCATCCGTTATGGATGGTGGATATCGCAGGATTAAGCTGTTGCAGCTTTTTCGATGGTAAGTTTACCCTTGTAGTATCCGCACTCGGGGCAAACCCTGTGATACAATACCGGTGAGCCGCAGTTTGAGCAGACGATAAGGGTAGGGGCTACAGCCTTATAATGGGTTCTTCTTTTATCCCTTCTTGTGCTTGAAATTTTTCGTTTTGGGTGTGGCATAACTACTTAATATTTAAAACATTTACCTTTTAAGTTCTTTTAAGGCATCCCATCGCGGGTCGCTTTTTTCTGTTGGTTTCAATTCGTTAAGTCTTTTGAGAAATTCAGGGTTGCAGCCGCTATTGGCCTCCTCATCATCGGGATGAACATGCCTGATAGGGACTGATAACACAATGTATTCATAAATATACTGGCTCACATCAAAGCGGGTTTCACCTTCCCGGATCACGATAACATCTTCGCTTTCTTCCTGGCTTTCGCTTCCGAATTTTACAAAAAGCCGGTGCGTTTTGGCGATAGCTAATGGAAATGGATCAAGACAGCGGTCGCAAATCACTTCAAGGCTGCCTGTAATGTCAAAGGTAAGCGTGAGCATCCGTTCCTGTTTTTCCATTTCAAGCTTCACCCGGAGCAGTCCATTGTTATATTCTGAACTCTCAAATTCCTCAAAGAACCCCTTGTCTATTTCAAAGTCAAACCGGTGATTTCCAAGCTTTAACCCTCCAAAAGAAATCAAAAATTGCCTCTTGTAACCCACGGCCTGCAATTGTTAAAATAAGGGGCGCAAAATTAGGAATATTCTTTTGAATAGCAAAAGATTATTGTTTTATGGAAATAGTGTAGCAAATGTGGTCACACCTGCTTTAACATTAAGGCCTTGCTCTATGGCATAGTCAATGGTCATGACTACGGAATAAATCAGGGCGCCAAGAAGTGGATTTCCTGCGGAAAAGGCAATTACCAATGATGTTGCGATAATTTGCCCTGCTAAACTATAACCGTCCGGGTCAACAAAGCGCAGGGGGTTGTTAAGGGCGTAGGCGTACGGATTAAGGCCTTGCGTGAAATTGGGGAACTGCAGCACGGGATCGGGGCTGAGGAAACGGCCAATGCTTGGGTCATAAATGCGGCCGTTCATGTTTACCAGCGTGAAAATATCCAGATGCTTCCCGTTTCGTTCCTCACGGGACAGGCTATGGTCGGTAAAGCCGTATTCCATGCCGGTTACGGGCATGGCAGCCCAGGCATACACCTCAAGGGTAACAAGATTACGGCGTAAACCCCAGGGATCGTAGCTGAACTCTTCAAGCAATTGCCCGGCCGCATTGGCCAGCACTTGCACCGAACCTAAGTGGTCGTTCAGCACAAAGTTGAGAACATCATTGTTTTGCTCGTCGCGCTTTACTATGGCTGCCAGCCCGCTTGGGGTGAAAATATAATGCACCCGTGTGATAACGCCGTCTTTGTTCTCAACCTCATAATCACTGCCCACATAGTATTTGGTTGTTACATTCTGCCCGTTCTGCATTTGCTGGAAAACACGCTGGTTGCCTGTGCCATACACCAGGTCAAGCTGGCGCAAAATTGCGTTTGTTACAGGGTCTTCCTCGGTGATTTGGGTTACTTTATTAAAGGAGTTATACTCAATGTGCTGGTTGTCGGCGTTGATGGTGGGTGGGCGGTTGGAAATGGAGTTATATTTTCTGAGGCAGGTAATGTTTACAGTTAAATACATAAAGCTCCACACAATTGTGCGTTTTAAACAGAACCTATTTGAATTGTTTTTTGTATAAATAAATGATGAAGTGCCCGGAATCAATCTATTATTATAGGAAAGTAATAATAATCACAGGCTTCATAAAGAATGTCCACATATAATTCTTGCCTCAAAATATTTAGAATTGAGTCTATTGAGTTGTTTTCTAAGAATATATGATTCTGCGGTTCGCAAACAACATCAAGTATTACTTCACCGTTGAGATGCCTTGCCATAATTCCATAAGATAAATCACGATCCCCATAAGACAATTCCTTTAGGAGTGATTTATCTTTTAGAAATTGTGAAGTAATACTTTTGACATAGGATCTAAGTTCGGAGTCATTGACAATCTTTGTGTTGTTTCTAAAGAATCGCATGCCTCGATCCCCGCCGCAACGGTATGCATAACTCTTAAATAACAGAACTCCATATTTTTTTAGTATAAAATCAATGAATTTGTAGTCGTTGAAGTCCTTGATTTTTGATTTATTCCTCAAATCATTACGCCTTACCAATGAAACCGCCTTCACGTACTTTAAACTGTCTTCAAAATAAATAAGTTTAATAGGATATTTATAAATAGGGTTTGATGTGTTTAATTCTTCGTAAATTCCTCTCTCATTTTGCATCTGATAATAGAACAACTGAAGGTCTTTACCATCTGGGAATAAAAGATGATACGAAACATAAGATTCATAAGCATTTTCCAACATTGATACATTATATGCTTTGAATAGAGTGTATTCATAATATAATCTACCTATGTGTATTATTGTATGAAGCGCAGCTAATAAAGCAGTTAAAACTAATAGTAATAGTCTTCTTTTCATACTCACTTTGTATCTTTTGCTCTTATAAAAATGTCATACTTGATTAGATCTTCCGTTTTATAAAATCGAATTTCAAGTACATTGCCTCTCATAGATTGATTCTCAAACCAAATTCTCTGGCTTGTAAAATCAGTACCAGGCATTCTAATAAAATCAACGATATTGCCTACATTATTTGGCAGATAAGTTATGTCTGCTAATAGATTCTCATTACCTATCCAAATTTCCATATTCTGCGAATAGTATTTGCGCCCGGGTTCGACGCCTTCAATTGTCATATCCACGCTCCATGGATTTCGATTATCCATCGTAAGCGGATCATAATTTGCCCATCTGTTCCTTGAAAGGAGATTTGCCTGTTTAATCCTAGCTTGTAACTGCAGTCGTTGTTTTTCATTAAGTTCCATTTCAGGAACTCCCATTTGGCGTTGCGTCTGCAAATGATTTAACATCATCACAAACGCCCCGGTAACAGCGCCGTTAGCAAATTTACCGCCACCCAGTTTCTCGGCTGTGCCGCCTATTACGGCTGACATGGCTACTTGTGCTCCTAAACTCATATTATCAGCGTTGGCCTGTATAAAATTTCCACCCAGCGAAGATATGCTGAATCGGATTATTTTGCAAAAATCCTCTCGGCATTACAGCAACTAAGCAAACCTGCTGGCGCATTTTGCAAAGTTGCTGTAAACAAAACCTGATATAAATCCGTGATCAAACCAAATTTGTGAAAGTTGATGACAAAAGTCTTATCAATGGGAAACAAACCCAAAGAATATACAAGAACGCCTCGTCCTTCTCCTTTAAAAGGGCTGTGGAATAAAAATTGATAAAATAAACAAGGATAAACATACCAGCAACCAGAAGCAACCTGATAAATAATGATAAAAACAAGCTTTTGATGCGCTTTTTAAGTTGCAAATCAATAAAGTGACCACTATGTAGTAGCAGCGCTAAAGTTAGTCCAATTATAATTGAATAATAGAGAAAGCCCGGGTAAAAGGAATTAGCTGAAATATACATATGATAAAACAAAAACACAGCAATAGTTAGTAAAACAAAAACCACAGCTGAAATCAAGAAAATTACTATAAATTTAGGTTTAGTCATGTGCCACCCTCCTCGTTGTTAACGTCCATTAATAACCTATCTTCGTCTCAAATCATCTACCTGCAAATCATGTTTTCGCATTTGCAGATCCATATACAGTACTCTTGCGCTACTACCACTAATATATGAAATCGTAAAGCCAACAGGGCTGATTCTCACACCATGAACGGACAAATTATGTAATGTTTTAGCAATGGAAGATATTGATTCAATACCAGCTCCAGTAAGTGTACCCCATAACACCTCCTGCTTTTTTATATGATTATACACCGCGATGGTTTCCCTGGGTATAGTAACCTCTATATCACCAGTCCCAAGTGGATCAGGGTCTTTTCCTCTATAAATAATGTCGTTAGGTGGAAGATCAATCCATTGATTATCAAAGAACAGGTAATCAACACCCTCAACTCTGGCATACTCCCAATTCTTTGTGTTGTTAACTGGAGGTAATTCATCATAGTGGGGAATAGAACTTCTGCCTTTCCCATGTTTCCCCAAATGATTTAACATCATCACAAACGCCCCGGTAACAGCGCCGTTAGCAAATTTACCGCCACCCAGCTTCTCGGCTGTGCCGCCTATTACGGCAGACATGGCCACTTTTGCACCAACACTCATATTGGGGTTATTAATCGCTGTTCTACCCAGCGAAGATATACTTCGACTCGCATTTACTTTATGGGAGTTTATTACAAAGCAGTTATGCATCATGCGATAACAAAAATATGACAAAAATGCTCAGCACAGGCGCCACCTGACATAAACCCGTGTTCAAACCAGCCTGCCGGCTGGCAGGCTTTCCACCTTGTGCAAAACGCATGGTGCCGTTACACATACAACAGATTGTGAACTCTCATAAAAAACCAGACTTCTATTGGCCAAAATAAATATCGTTGAATAAGCTATAGTTTGCGAACGCATATCCAAGTACCGTAATGACTATATAGACAATGGCAATAATGCTAAATTTTGTATGTATATGTTTCTTTTGTTTTGAAACTTTTGTCAGAAGTTTTTCATATCGTTTATTGAAAAGCAATACAAAGATTGTAGTCAAGACTATTGCAAGTGCTGTGAAAATGTAATATGACCGCAAAAAAGAAATCACCTCATCAAAAAACTGGAATGAAGCCAGATAGCTGATGAGCATAAGATTCATACCGAATAATATACCTATTGCTGCTGAGGCATAAAGTGCACCATGCTTATCGTTCTCAAAATATTTTTTCTGCCAACCATAAAGCAGATGAAATAGATGGGCAAAGAAAAGGTTCATATTATCACGTTTATTTTTTCAGCGGATGTAATTTTTCATTTAGTAATGGAAATCGAAATTCAAGGGTATCAGTTCCATGAATTTTAAATATGGTTGCTGTTGCACTATCACCATGTTTAAGCACTATATCCCCAATTGCAAGAACATCATGAAGCCTTTTTCCGGTAAATATTTCGTTATCAACATTCAATCTTCTCTTTAGGGTGTCATTGATAGTAATCTCAAGACTATTGGTGTTTATTCTGAATTGTCTTGGATCTATCATATACATCCCTGTTATCTGGCCAGAAATGCTCTCTTCGGCTTTGATGAGCGGATATTCAATTGATAGTTTAGAAAGTATTTTTTTCTTTTTGGTTATTTCATAATAAAACCATGATACCAGAATACAAAACCCCACTGTAAAAACAATTATATTTATGGATGCTTTCTTTTTCATCTTTCATTTTTTTCGATCAATCAGTCCTTTATTTCCACCAAAAGTAAATACACCAAAAGGAGAAATGCTAATGCCAATATTGATTGATGTAGATATTAAATCCACTCCACGGTAAGTACTATGTGATACTGCACCACCCACGAAAGGGGTACCAACCCAACCCTTTATTCTCTCGCCAAAAAGCATTTCTGTTTGAAATGGGATGGATTTATCAACAAGGTCAACCCGGCCGATCTCAACTCCAAAACTTGCTTCTGGTGCAGCGCCGCCGGCTAACTCTGAATAGGGAATAATTATCCCGTAGTCATCGCCTGCCAAAATAAAAAAGTAACCCCTGTCATATTCTGCACCAACGAGCCCAACACCCATATCCACAAAAACAGCTTCAGCGCCAAGAAATGGGTTGTTGTGGAAAAGGCCAAATACATAGGGGTTACATCGCAGGTTCAATGCCAGCACTTTCATCCTTCGTTCACGCGCAGAGGCACGTACTTCCTCATGCAAATGATTAAACATCATCACATACGCCCCGGTAACGGCCCCATTGGCGAATTTGCCGCCGCCCAGCTTCTCTGCTGTGCCGCCTATTACGGCCGACATACTAACTTTGGCTCCTAAACTCATATTATCTGCGTTGGCCTGTATAAAACTTCCACCCAGCGAAGATATGCTTCGACAACTTGCATTTTCTTTACAGGCATGTATGGCAAAGTTATTATGCATCATGCGATAACAAAAATATGAAATAATTGCTCAGCACAGGCGCCACCTGACATAAACCCGTGCTCAAACATGACTGCCGGCTGGCAGGTTTTTCGCCTTGTGCAAAACGCATGGCGCTAGTATGACTTTGTTTACCGGTAAGGTAAATCATTTACCTTGGCTTTTGCACAATGACCGAATCCGAAAATCTTATCTCATCTGTTATTACCCTAAACCCATCAAAAGCACGAGGAAATTTAAGCCCTAATTCATCCTGCCAATTGTAAATAGTATTCCTTATTGAGATAGTATCATTCCAAGAATAGATATTACGTGGATAGGAAAAGCTGATTTTTAGTATGCTATTAGGAGCGTTTTGAAAATAATTACCAAGAAAAAGGGTATCACCCCATACATCATTAGATTTTATAAAAATAGCCGTGCAGAATATCCCCCAAAGTAATGACTGGTAATACTCTGTCCACTCCTCATCGTAGTTTTTTTTGATCAGTTCACGCATTTTTTCGTAATGGACTATAAACTCTGGAAAACTATCATAGCTTTTTGGCAACGAGTATAAATCTAAATTTTGTGAGGTTTCCATTTCCGGATTGTACTCTGGTATGGCTCTGCTAAGCAAAAAAAATATTTCACCATGTTCGATCCAGCTTGTATCATTAGTGAAGGGATCAAAGTATAATCTATTTATATCAAATCCTTCAAATCCTAAAATGCAGTAATCATTTTCTGAATTGTTAACCAACTTCATAACAACAGACTTATCTGGAAATTCACCGGAAACCTCAAGTTGTAAGCTCAATTTATAATCCATTTTATAATCAGAGGAACTACATGATAATATAAATACTACAAATAGTATCAATAAAGAATAAATAATTATTTTCATATCTGAAATATTTTTGTTACCAATCCCATAAACATCTAGGTATATTGGAATGAAATCCAAATTTATCGTAGTTGTATGCCGAATTCTGTTTATACAGGAGGGATCTTCGTTTTTGTAAATCTTTATATCCCTGATCAATTCCATACAATCTCCTTCGGACAGCCATAGACCAGGTATAAGCAGCAAACTCAGAATGTGAAGAATTATGACTTACGCCAAAATGATTTCGGTGTGCTACATGAATCATCTCATGCCCCAGCACTTCGTATAAAACAAAGACATCTTTCATAGCATATGGACTTAAATAAACATCTGACATTCCATCACCAACATAGACCGTAACGCCACCTGCTCCACCTCTCGTTCGATTATTAATAAAGACGTTGCCTTCAAGACTATATCCGTCAGGAATTTCATCTGTATACAAATTTCTGAGGCCTTCTACATGGCCAAAGTACTTTTCTCTAAATTTATTTACATCAATCTCTTTTTCTATTTGGGCACTCAAATGATTAAACATCATCACATACGCCCCCGTAACAGCGCCGTTGGCGAATTTGCCGCCGCCCAGCTTCTCGGCTGTGCCGCCTATTACAGCGGCCATGGTTATCTGAGCACCTGTACTCATATTTGGTGAGTTTGCCTGCATAAAGCTTCCACCCAGCGAAGATACAAAACCTGACATAAACCCATGCTCAAACTTGCCTCCTTGTGCAAAACGCATTGCTCCGTTAAAGGTGCCGTGAGCAAGGGCACGGCGTAGCTCACGCAACCCTGTTCTTTCAAACTGGTCAAAATATCCACCGATGCTTTTAGTTGCTCCCATACTTATTGCGCTCATTACAAAAGTTTTCGTAAAGTAACCAAAAAGATCGCCAGCATTAACGTTGCGGCCTTGTTCTATTGCATGGTCAATGGTCATGACAACAGAATAAATCAGGGCGCCAAGAATTGGATTTCCGCCGGAAAGAGCAATTACCAATGTTGTTGCGATTATTTGCCCAGCCAAACTGTAACCATCCGGGTCAACAAATCGCAAGGGGTTGTTAAGGGCGTAGGCGTACGGATTAAGGCCTTGCGTGAAATTGGGGAACTGCAGCACGGGATCGGGGCTGAGGAAACGGCCAATGCCTGGGTCGTAAATACGGCCGTTCATGTTTATCAGGCTAAAAGCATACAAGTGTTCATGTCCGGTAAACCCTCTATCAAACAGCGGGGTGGGTGGTGTGCCGTTGAAGGCGCGCCATGTGGCGGGGTTTCTTCTATTACCCCAGGCATCGAAACTCAGTTCTTGAAGAAGGTTGCTGTTTTCATCGGTAATAGTATGCCAGGAGCCAAGGTGGTCTTTGTGGATGTAGCGGATGTTTTCGCTTCCATTTGGATTCTTAACATGCAAAGCAAAAACACCTTCCGGGCCGCTGAGGTAGGTGAGGGTTTTTTGCTGGCCGTTTTCGGTGATGTACTCACAGGCGCCTGCCCAAAGCTTGGCGGTGGTGGTGCTGCCTTCGGCGTATTGCTGGGTAATGCGCTGCAACTGCTGACCTTGCCTGATTTTTTGGAACAAACCCAGGCACCACACCACATGAAAAGTTAGGTAATATGGGGTTGGTTGATCCTTTATCTGGTAAGCTGTCGGCATAGTGGGTCAAAAGTAGTGGATTTTATTGGATTGGATATTCAATAGTGGTTGGAGCGGAATTGCGAATGCCCCTCCGCGGGGAGCTTTCTCCGAAACTTTTGTGTTACTATAGGAAGTAATACACTATAAAAAATAGCAAATATAATAGTGATACTACATCAACAACAATTCTTCTTATAATATTTGCAAGAAATACAACAACTAAGTAAATAAAAAAATAGATGTAATTTATCTTAACTTCGTTTATATTACTCATCGTGTACAGATATACAACTAAAGCAGATAATAGTATCGTTATGCTTAAATAGCCTATCCTATATCTTTTAGTTTCTCTTAAAATAAGCTTGTTCATAACTAACGAACAGTTTTAAGTTCTTGTAAGAATTTTAAATAGATATGGTACTGCATAGTTGGTGCTCCTTTTACAATAGTATGATGCCAACCTATTGATGAGCCATCTGCGGCATTAAATAACATTGCTCTTGGGAAAGCCCCTGGAGCAGTAACATTTATGGCGTATATTCCCATTCCTTGACCATTTTGCAAATAATTCTCTGCACTCATACGAAGAATATGTTCTTGTCCTTGGATAGTTACCACCAATCCTCCTGAAACTGCACCCGCGCCTGCGTTTATCATTCCCAAAACCCAAACACCAACACCTTCGACCATATACCTTATCACATCATTATCTTTATTGTATGTTTGATTTGGAAATAAACGCCTGATATTTGCATCTGCAATATAGCCCGCATTATACTTACCAAAAAATTGGGCTACATCATTAGGATCCCCAATGTTTGCGACATATCCATCATCTCTTTCATAATCATCAAAAAACTCGAATGGATGATCAAAGAAATAATGTTCGTGGTTGTCGTGATCGTGCTCGAATAGTTCCCATTCATGGTCATAGTAAGAATTTTCATTATCAACAGCGCTAGCTTTATAATAACGCCCAGCATCACGACTTCTCCAGTCCGCTAAAATCCACAAAGGTGGATCATCCTCCCAATAATCATCATCATAATCATCCCAGTAATACCCGCTTCTATCAACCAGGTTGATGGGGTTGTTCAAACTATAGGAATACCGGTTGAAGGATTGTGAAAAACCGGGGGCCTGAATTAAAGGGTCAGGGCTTAAGAATCTTGCTACTTTGGGGTCATAAACCCTACCGTTCATATTTATCAGAGCGAATTTTTCGATATGCTCATGCCCGGTATATCCCCTGTCGAACAATAATGGCGGCGTTGGTGATTCAAAGGGCTGCCATGTTTCCGGGTTACGCCTGTTGCCCCACGCATCAAAGCTATTAATACTTCCGGGAACAATGGCTCCTATCTCATCGGTCAACCCGATGATTGAGCCTAAATGATCGGTGTGTACGTAATAAAGATGTTCATCAACATTGTTCATTCTCTGATGTATTGCAATCAAACCGCTTGGCCCAAAGATATAGGAATTTTCCTTAATGCCGGCATCATCAGTAAGCTTTTCGAAGCTTTTCATGTAACGTTTGGTTTTCGTTAATATACCATTCTCAAAGAGTTTCGATTCTTTTATTGCATTATCGGGTCCGTATTTCAACCGGTACTCAAAATCCCCTTCAAATATTTTACTCACTTTATTGAAAGGCGTGTATTCAATTGTTTGAGGTATTGTGGGCATGCTTGCACCACTTTTAAGTTGTAATGCAGTAACTGCATGATTGCTGGCATTATTGCCATAGGAATAAACAGCTTCGTGCGTTTCCAAGATATTGCCATCGCTTGAATAATCAAAGCTGGCTGATGGTACCTGACCAACACCAATAACTCCGGTGAGCCTCTTATAGTTATCATACGAAAAAGATTCCTCTAAATTCCGGATATTATCTTTCCTGCCATCAATGATATACATTATAGGACAAGTGCTGTAAGTAAAACTAAAAATATCAGTATTCCCATAATATTGTGAGCTAACATGCATATTGCTAATTATTTTGTTTACAGGATTAAAGTCACGATAAGTATTTACATCATTGCCATAGTGATATTCGGTTGGCCGTCCGTACAAATCGCTTTGAAATATTTCGTAAATTGCTTCATTGCTACTGTCATGGATAATCTTGTTCAAATATCCGTAATCATTATATTTCTGTCTGATGCTGAAGTTGTTGGGATAAACAATTTTTGATAACTGGCCATTTTGATTGTAGAGGTAATTAAAACTCAAAGTTTCGCCATTTACCAGCTCGCTTTCTGATTCAAGCCGTCCATATTCATCGTATGTATAGGTAAATGTAAAGCCGTCAGATGACTGAATTTCATTGAGTTTGCCAATACTCTCCGGTGTTTGATCATAAAAGTATTGAACTGAGCGGCCGTTTACAATTGATTCGCTTTGAAACCGGTTTATTTTATCATAGGTGTATTCAAAGGTAAAACCTTTGGGGTCGGTTTTTCGCATCAGGCTTCCAAGTGAGTTAAACTCATATTCAATTAACCCTACGCTCATATCCCAATATGAACCTGGGAAGCCATAATCGTCATAAGTGTTTAGATAACTTGCCTGGTTTACCTGGGTGCTTATCAATTTACCCTCAGCATCGTATGAATAGCTAATTTGATTGTCAGGAATTTCAAAAATAGCTGAAAGGTTGCCTGCTGCGTCATAATAATAAACGGTTTCTTTGTCAATGTTGTTGTCGGTAACCGCAACGCTATTCCCACTGTATGAATATGAAATGTCAGCAATCGGTGATGTAATATTATTCAGTCTGTTATAGGCATCATATGAATATTGTGTCCACTGTTCATTTTTGAGATTGCTTGCTGACCAATACGGCTCAATTGCTATTATTAGCAGGTTGTACTCGTTGTAGAGGAAGACTGTAGAAACGTCATTACCATTGAAATCTTTATATCGTTTCCCATGTAAACCTCCCGTTCTATTATAATAATTATGCTTTAAACTACCATTTGATGCCATTTCAGTAACAGAATAAGTTGGATAATAATCAAAATTATCATCCCATTGATAGCTGTAAACTATGTTTGTCCCATCTGGCCAGTCAACATTATTAATGCGGCCAAAACCGTCATATTGAAAGGTTGTAACAAGCCCCCTGCTATCAGTGTGGTTAGTCAGATTTCCAAATAACGGCTCATATTCAAACAGCGACTCGTGACCCAATGCATTAACAGTCCTGATAGGATGCCTGCCATATTCGTCATACTCGAGCTCAGTTATACGACTATCGAAATCATTTCCGGAAATGGTTAATTTAGTCAGATTGCCAAATTGATCATAAGAATCGCGAGTATAAGTAACTGGGTTTTGTAAATTGGAGTTAAAAACGGTCCGGCTTAATAATCCTTTATTTTCACCAGTTGTGAAATATTCAAAATTTCTTCTTCTCAATATATCAGGTGAACCTGGCGCGGAATGTATATTATTTATTTCTTCTACTTTGCTAGGGCACCAGCTTCCAGCCGTAGTATAATTAAATAGTGCACTTTCGGTTCTATGTAGGTTTGTATTATTAAAGTATTTAACTGTTTTTTGAGAAAGGTTGCCATAATTGATATCAGGACCAGAATAAATGTTTTGTGTTCGAATTCTTATGTTCCTGAGATGATCGATTTTATCAACCTCGTATACATAGGTAAAATAAACTCCGGGATAAGTGTTGAAGATACTAAATTCAAAATCTATGCTTTCGAGTATCTCACCCGTAAATGCGAGATTATTTGTCTCCCTTGTGAGCATCATATCTAGGGTAGGAAAGAGATGATTAAAATATTTTATTTTCTCACCTTTGTTTATTTCCTTAACAATTTCTTTAAAACCCATAAACTGACTTGTCTGGTTGTTAAATATTGGACATTTGTAAGAATACCTCTGCCTTGGCACACCATTTCCTCCATAAAAGAGTACGCTATCCACTAAATATGATTGCTTTTTTGCGGTATAGTAAGGGGCTGGTAAAATGGATATGCAACGATCAACCCAATACCAGTCTTCATAATATCCGAACAACTCACCATATGCCATATAGTTATAAAATACATTGATCTTATAATTCAGGCCATTTAAAACTGTAGTTAGCAATTGTTTCTTGTGATTTACTTCTGTTGTTATAAGTTCATTATTTACAATTACTTCGATTAGAGGTCTCCAAGGCGCCCACCAAGGCAACCAGGATTCAGGGTCTATTATAAAATTGAATTGATTATATAATAACTCCATTGCACCATCGCCATTAAAGTCGCCTAAGTGAAAGTAATTAAGTAGTGAATCAACAATATTTTCAGGCATAGTAACTTCCTTATGATCAAATAGGTTAAAACCCACATTGTAATATATATCTATCTTTTCTTTTACCTTAGCGTTGAGGTCTCCACCAAAGTCAATAAGGTCAGTTAAACCATTCCCATTTAAATCTGCAATGAATGGAGGCGTCTTACCATACCAAAATATTTTAGGGCCTGAAAGAGGGATTCCTAACGGAGAGGACAGGAACCCATTTGATGTGGAAATCATTATTCTCCAGTTTTGGTTTTGATTATCCCAGACTAACAAGTCAGTTCTTCTATCTGAATTGAAATTTCCAGTATACACAAAATTCCAACTATTTGGAAAACTATCTGAACTCAATAATACAAATTCAGGATTATTATGTTCATCAAATGAAACACTGAACATTCTGTATCCATCATCGTCACGGACTAGTATTTCGTCAATACCATTTCCTGAAAAGTCTGCAAGCTCTATTTCAAATAAATAGCCAGGTGAAAATATTGAAGTAGCATAATTTGAGGATGGAAAATCAATAAAGTTAAATTCAATTTCTCCGACACCGATATATCTGACATGAAGCAACATGTCTTTTCCATTACCTCTGAAGTTTCCGGCTAATAGAAAATGATCATCATTAACAGAGGAGTACAACAAATTATCCAGATGATGTTCTACAAACTTATTGGTGTTAGGGTTATAAATCAGTATTAAAATATCTCTTTCTGAATCCTCGTTTACAAGTGCAAGCGCTATATCGCTATACCCATCACCATTGAAATCACCAATAGTGTGTTTCTTTAATAGTGTGCCAGATACATAGGGATTAGAATATTCAAAAGTAAAATTTCTTCGAGGGCCATCCATTGTATTCATATCATATCCAAGCACAAACTTATTTTTATCTTTATATTGATTGGGGGGGTGATTATCGTTAAATGTAATGAAGTCGTCTCTCCCATTATTGTTAAAGTCATGAGTGATCATTCTTGTTCCACCACCGATCTGATTTATTTCTTGATTTACCCATGGAGTTGCACGTTCAAGCATAGAATATGAACCTTCAGGTTTTAGCAACGGTTGACCTGAATAGTTTGTCTCAACATTATCATAAATAAACACGGTTGAATTTAAATATTTACCCATTGAATTAACCAAAATAATTTGATTCAAAAGCGGATTTATTAATGCATCATCAGCGCAATAATAGTCAAACTGATACTTTACAAAATTATCATTGCCTGCTTTAATGATTATTTCAGTCAATAATAACTCGGATCTTATCTCGTCATTGAGAAGATAATATGAGAAGTAGTAATGGGGCCTCCTGCCATATATAAAATGTATGGTATTAGGTGGAAGCAGATTGGCTGTTGAATTACCTGTATACTCAATTCTTTCAATATAAGTATCATTGTGGTCATGCCTATAAAAGTAATCAATGTAGTTGCCTTGATTATCTTCAATTCTTGATAAATGCCATTTTAACACCGCATTACTATTTGGTAACCATTGCCTGCTATTCGATGAATTACCATAATACCTTTTTATACCTTCTTTTGATTCAACCAGAAACCATTCAGTTCCATCATTCTGATTACCAAATAATGTTATTCTACTGAATGATTCATTAGCTGTTCTATATTCACTATTTGGCTCTCCATAAAGGCCGTTTACAATGATCAAACGTTCACCATCAAAGCTAAAACGATCATCGTCTGTCATCGTAACACCAGTTACAAAACCATCGTGAAAAATTGTTGATCCTGTTCTGGTAATAGCAGATAATCCTTTCACATTCCATCCTTTTCCTAAATATCCGTTGTTTATGGTACTTTTATATTGTATTTCGAGATTGGGCTTTAAACCTTTTGTGCCAGGGGGTACTTCAACAGGAATTGTATATGTTGCTCGGCCTTTCAAATCAACATGAAAACGGCCTTCAATAGTACCTACTTCCAGACTGTAGTCAAGGGGCCGGTCACTGCTGATTGGCTGCTCCAAATACTGAATATCCGGAATTAATTCTGTTACAATCTCCGCAACAAACTCCACACCAGGATTTTGGGCTTCGTACTCGAAACCGGGAAGCATATCAATAAACTCAAGGGCCTGGTAATGGTGCCCTGGCCCTGAAATTGGCTGGCTGAGCGTGTGTGATACCGCCTGGTGCTGTGAATATGCATGAAGGCAGCATCCCGCCAGAATTAAGAGCGTATATAGCTTTTTCATGGTAAATGCTTTTAAAGGTTGAGTGGTGGCCTGCGTTACTGTTTGATGATCTGGTAAACCAGTTTCTTTTCCGTATTGTGCAGGCGCAGGAAATAAGTACCGGGCGCTAGATGGGCAAGGTTAAGGGTTTCGGCATTTTCAGAAACCTCTCTTTGCAGAACCTGTTTAGCCTGCCGGTCAACCAGGGTTATGGTTACCGGCATGGTTTCGGCATGGTTGATTTCGATGTTCAATATGCCGTAGGTGGGATTGGGATACACCTTTGCCTGTAAATCAATGTTGATTTCGGGTAATGGGTTCTCAAAATGAAGCAGGTCGGCTTCCAGGCTTTTCTCTTCTGCCTGCAGGCTTCTCAGGATGCGGTTTCCTGCGTCGTCGTATCCAAAAAATACGGTTTCCTGAGCTTTCAACGATAATACTGCAAAAAAACACAATACAGCCAGCAGGGTGTGTTTCAGGGTTTTCATTTTGCGGCGGGTTTTTATTCTGTTTCGGCAAAGCGTTGGTTCAGTGCGTTGATCTGCTTTTGCTGTTCAATAACATAGAGGGTAAGCTCTTCAATCTTTTTCAGCAGCAGGGCGTTCATCTCGGCAAGCTCTATTCCTTCCTTCTCCACTGTTTGAGCCGAAGGTATACCGGGCAGGTGGCGGTGGGTGTGAATGAAATTCTCTACTTCATCCAATTGAGGCAGCTTATATAAAGGATCAAAAACATAATCGGGCCAGGGGGTGTAAGTGGCGCGGAATTTTTTGGCATGTACTTCTCCTCTAACATAGATATCCGACTCATTATCATGCCATCCTACATAAATGTTTTTGTCCTCTCTGATGTTCATAACTTGTTGTCCTCCCTGGTGAAACTCAATCCACCCATCGGCAGGAGTGTAGAACTTCAATGAACCTTTCATATTTTTAGCGGTATTGACCGGCTGCATCAAAATTCTGGCGCCTTCATTCTCGCCGGTTCCTGCATAGATGAGAAAATGTCCGCTGAGTTTTTCGCTAAGTAGGGAGCCTTCAACAATAAGATTACTTTCTGTTTTAATTTCGCCATTGCTTCTTATGGTAAGCCTTGTGTTATCCCGATCGCGGATCTGCAAGTGATCGCTGTCGCTGATCCTGAAGTCATAGATTTTTTCATTACGCCTGATCCTCAGGGCATTTTCTCCGCTGCTGTGTTTAATTTCCAGGCGGGTTTCGGGCGTGGCTGTCCCTATCCCCACAAACCATCTTTCACCTTCAATTGTCATACTTAACCGGGGATTATTCTGTTGATCTGCCGTATAAAAATTAAGCGGATTACGGTAACGTGCTACCCCAATATTTCCTGCTCCGCCGCTAAAAACAATGTTCCCTGTTTGGCCGGTAAGGGTAAAAATGGAGGATTTGCTGCCCTGGGCTTCGAGGAGGAGGGTGGCGTCTTCAACCGCATCGGCACGGATGTGAAGCTTGGCCTGGGGTGCGGTGATGTTGCCGATGCCGATGCGGCCGGTTCGGTTGCTTTCAGATGAATAAGGGGCTTTCTCAACAAAAAGTGTGGGTAAAGCACTGCCAATACCAATCATCAGGCTATTCGGAATTGTATTGATTAGTTTTGCACCCATCATACCCTCTCCAATAACAAATGAACTACCTGACCATGCTTCAACATGTGTTCCTAATGCAAATGAATATGAACCTTTCGCTTTTGAGTAAGTCCCAAACACAATAGCAAAATCATTCAATGCTTGTGAAAAACTTCCTATAACATTCGCATGGCCTCCATTCTGAACTCTACTCCAACTTCCTATGATATTGCTATAATGACTGATACTTCCTGGTGTACTACTTATTTGAGAATTCCTGCCTGCAGCAAATGAATAATTTGCGGTGACAGTATCTCCATGCCCCAGTGCTGAAGAGTTAATTCCTGTAACAATATTCCCGGGGCATGTAACACATTGTGAATAAATTTGCTGTTGTATGACTGCAATAAACGATATGAAGCTGAAATAAAGAATCAATTTATTTTTCATGTCCGTAGTATTTACTGTTTCTTAATAAGTTTATGATTTTCAATATATTCTCCTTTTGAATAAAGAGAAATAACATATACGCCTGCCGGTAGCCCACTCAGGTTGATAAGGTTTTTCCCTTTAATTCCACCAGATTGCCTGATCATTTTTCCGTTTATACCATGTACTTTGATAATGGTGGCATCAAGATAGGTTTCCAGCACAACTTCATCTGTAGCAGGGTTGGGATACAGCAACGACATACGCTGTTGGATGTCTGGATCGTTTGTGCCAACCAACATGCCCTCGCTGTTGAGCTTGAGGAAAAGCAATTCAAGATTAGCGGTATTGTGATTGTACTTACCTGCGGTAACAAAACAACCGCCATCTGATGTTGCAATGATGGCATGGGCATAGTAATAAGCCTCACCTCCATAAAAATGCCGGAACCTCTCCTGTAGTTGCCCATCGGATTGCCTCACCATAAACCAGTTTGTATATCCCTGGGGGGGAGGGCCAAAAGCAAGGTCGGTATTGGATGCATAGAAAATTGTATCGGGATGCCTGAAATCCAATCCTTTGGGCCCTGCAGGGCTGTCATAAGAGTCGGGCAGGCCAAATTGATCAAAATGAAGCACATTAAATAATGTATCACGTATCTCTACGGTAAATTCCTGGTCCTGGTAGGGCAAACCAACTTTTCTTGCTTGGTATGAAAAAATGAAATTTGTATCATTCAGCCATTTGGTATAAAAACCTGGTGTACCGAACGGCTGAAGGGGTTGGCTGCTGATAAAATTAAATGTAGTGTCCAGTATAGTTACAGACCTTCCATTAGAATGTGGAGGTAAACCGACTGCAAACATCCAAATTCTGTTTTTGGCAGAATTTAACATGAATTCATAAATACTACCGGAAAAGAAATCATAAATGGTTTCGCGTACAATATTCCCATTCTGGTTAATGCGTACTAGGTATGGGTTTGTAGTCGCACAAGGAAACATACAGACATCTCCGGTAAGTATAAATCCATTATCATCAAACGGAAACAACCTGCTTATATAAATCATCCAATGCCCGTGCAGATAATGATGCTTCTGCCATTCAACCTCCAACTTATTGTTCAACTTTATCAGCAGTAAATTAATTGAATCCATGCCAATCGCTTTTGATGATCCGGCAACCAGATAGCCACCATCAGGGGTACCTATAATATTTGTGAAACTAAAAGCTGTATCAGGTATTGAATAGTAGTAACCGCTGGTGTCACCCGTTGGGCTGAATTTTAACAGAAAAGCCTTGTCCAAATCGCTTGGCGCCCAGGTTGTTCCTGTAAATAGCGATAACGGCACAATATAATTATCATCACTATCTTGAATTGGTGCAAAGCTTCTTTTGTTTTGGGGCGACTCATACAAAAAGCTAAAAGTGTTGATTTGTGCTTTCAGACAGTTGCCGAATGGAAAAAACAGTAATATCAAGTAAATTGCATTTCTCATCTGTCAGGTATGATAATGGGTGCGGAACATTCAAGTATACGTTTCTTATAAGTAATTTGCGGAACATGTCGCAAAATATAGTTCATGCCAAGTGGTTCATCACTTTCAATATATGCCACCGCAAACCGCCTGTTGCCGGTATTTTGTGGCGAATTGTGATAATTAATAGCAAAATCTTTCAGGTTGTCATAATAATATTGCATTTCGTGCAATCCCAATCCATGTTGGTCGAATTCCATACATTTTGTTTCCGCAGTAATAGAACTAATAGCTGAAGATGCAAAAAAGATCTTGTAGTCCATGTAATTTGGTGGATAAGGTAAGCCTGAGGGGTGAGCATGATACCAGTAAGTAGAATCAAAAGACGGTCCGTAGTAAACCCAGCGACAGTTAGCAGGTGCCTGATCGAAATGGCTTTTAAGCAATGCTTCAAAAAGCAATGGGGCGTTGGTTTCAGCAGGCTCTAAGTCGCAATCAATTGAGTCATTACGGTGCCACCTATAAGCTTCCCAAGGTTCAAACTTCCCGCTATGCTCTAAAGTCCCTGTTCCGGTAACGGTGATGACACGCAGGTTGCGTTTGTTGCCGGGCAATGCGCCTAAATCTTCTACCAGGGCCATTATGAATTGTTTGTTTTCGCCTGTAATAGCATGGTATCGTTCTGCCAGGCCATTGAGCGAGGCATCGTAACTTTCAAATACCTGCTGGTACATGGCTTCATAGCTGTTTAGTGCTTCCATTTCAACAAAGACCGTGTCCCAATGCAAACGTGCAAAAGGATGGTTTCCGTTGGCATAAGTTAGGTTTAAAGCAGCGTCAATATACCACACCGCCGAATCAATGCTTATTCTTTCTTCGCTCTTAAACGGCAGGCCATCATTTCGGGTTTCCATACGCTCAATAAAGTTAAGGATGAGCCGGCTTACATATGGTTCTTCGGTAGCAGTGTCAAACCTTTCGGTAATCATCGGGGTTTCTTTACTGCAAGAGTAAATCAAAGCAGCAGCCAATGCCGCCGCAATCAGGGATAAGAGAACTTTTTTCATAAGTTTAGGGGGGTTAAATGAATAATGATTGAAACTAACTGTTAATCTTTATGTTTTTATTATATTTTCTATTATTATGAATACTGGCAACCGGTAGATGTTATGTTGATGTATTTTTGTTTAATTATCACCTTACAAATATATAGTAAATATTTGCGAAAGATTCATGATGGTCATCTTATTTGATAAATGGTCGCCTTGAGCCAATAAGTGGTCATTATTCGCTAATAAGTGGTCATTGACGCTATCACTAATAGCCCAAAAATTCTCTTAATTCTTTTGCTTTTCTGCGTGAAACAACAATCTGCTTTCCATCCGAAAGCTCCACGATATATTTTCCGTTGCGTGATATCTTCTCGATATGATGAATATTTACAATAGCGTTGTGATGTACACGCAAGAAACCATGCCCCGATAATAGTGCCTCAAAGCTCTTCAGTGTTTTAGTAACAGAATGTTTTTTACCGTTCGCAAAATATACAGTGCATAAACATCCCGCACATTCCAAATGCGTTACCTGATCGGGTTGAAAACAGAAGGTTACGTTTTTTATGTGAACCGGAATTCTTCGTGCGGCCTGGTTTGATCGTTCGGTTTTCATTTGTTTGCTTTTTGGTTTAGGGAGAAACTAAATTACAACCATAAATCATTTTTACAGATACCATGCATTTACACGCTGCATCGGAATTGAGTTATACCTTATAATTGTTAATCATAGAAACGGCAAAAAGTAACCGGTAAAATCGAAATAGTTATTAACAATCTATTTCAATTAGATAGATAAATATTTAATTCAGTCCTGAATTATTTGTGAAATATGGCATCTGCGCTTCTGTGTCTGATAGGTTGGGTGATCAGAAATATTTCCTGAAAATGTTTTTAACCATCAACACAGCAACCTGCAGTCGTACACCGCCTAAGTATCCGGAAAAGAGCATGTGGTAATGGAAGTTTTTACAACTTTTTCGGAATGCCACTCCGAAAAAGTCAAAGAATTTGATAGTAATTTATAATTCTGGCTGAGCAAAAGTTGAAGGAGTGGTTGTATGATGCTTTACCAGCAAGCTATTTGAAGCAGAGATGCAGATGCTGCTCAGCCGATATAAGTCACTGTATCACTGCATCACTGTATCCGCCAGCCAAACCCGCTAAAGCGTGGCATAGCCCCCAAGCCCATGCTTTCGGAGGCCAAGTCACAGGAAAGCGACAACATCCTGGTAAATTTGAATTTTTAAAGCGCCAAATCCGGATTTATTTAAACGCCTTCTCCAATAACCCATCACCCTTTAGGTTCATGCGGTTGAAGTATTCGGGCACGGGTTTGCCGGTGAGTTTGTCTACATAGAGTTTGGCAAGGTACTGGCCCAGCATAAAGCCTTGTCCGCGCAGGCCGATGAACAAGCCGGCATCTACATCCAGCACCATGCGGGGTTCCACATAATAACCGGCCCATACGGCCTGGAAACCTACTGAAGAAAGGCTGGGAATCCAGTCAGTAAACACTTCGGCGATAATTTCAATGAACTCCTTGGAGTTTATTTTCAGGTTTTTGTCGGTTTCCATGGGTTCAACAGCAGGAGAAGCACAGCCGATCACCTGTCCGGTTTCGGCAAGCTGCTGGCCATAAACGGCGGTAAAACCTTTGTAATGGCGGCGGTCAATCAGCATGGGCAAGGGTGTGCCGTTCACACCCATCATGGGAAGGCGGCGGGTAATAAAAGCCTGGTGTTTAACTGAAAACAATCCGGTTTCATGCCCCAGTTTGCGCGCAAACACATCGCCTTCGGGTCCCAGCGCATTTACAAAATGGGGTGTGTGGAACTCAATGTATTCCTTTTCGTGGTTCTGAACCAGGGCTACGTAGCTGTTTCCATTTCTGGTAACATCAATCAGCCGGCAGTCTTCAAGTACTTCCCCTCCCTCATTCATTCCGATCCGGCGCAGCAAATCAACAACTTTTCCGGGAGTGGCCTGCCAGCAATCTTCGGTAACCAATGCTGCCAAATAGGTTTTCAGGTTTGTACTGATGAAAGGCGAAATCTCTTTCTGAAAATCCCCCGGATCAATCATGCGGGCATTTGACCAGGCCATAGAAGCTTCCAGGGCTTTGTACATGGCTTCATCGTGGGCAAAGGTTACATAACGGATCGGTAAAAAGTCAATATTGCTGATTCCCTGTAATTCCCTGAAAATATCCAGGTTGTGACGGGCAATATCCGACAGTTCAGGCAAGCTGAAGTTTGGCCTGCCACCGGCAATGTTTCGCCAGGAAGCGCCGCGGCCAAAATTTATCAGGGTTGGTTTCAGGCCTTCTTCGGCCATATAACGGAACAAAGCGCTGCCACCGATTCCGCCACCGGCAATCAAAGCCTGTACTTTTATTTTTTTGGGTGTTTTGCCGGCTATGTTGGTAATAATTTTGTCGTGAACCGGCCGGGGATAGAGTTCGCCCAATGAAACCTGGTTTGAAAGCGGCCCGCGGGGTGTGGGTTCGCCAACAATAGAAATTCCTGATCCCCCGAGTGTTTGCTTCAGGCGCTTGATACAGCGTTTGCCGCGGCAGGCGCCCATTCCCAGGCGTGTGGTGTGTTTCACCTCATCCACTGAAATGAATTTGCGGTCGCCGATCACATCACGGATTTCCTGCAGGGTTACATCATCGCAGTGGCAAACGAACATGTCCTCTTCCTTTTTGTAAGAAGTTTTTTTCATCTTCACCGCTTCTGGATAATCTTTTTTGCCAACAAAACCCCGCACGTGGTTTAGCTCTTCACCATGCACATCCAGCGATTTCACGCGGGCAATATGGGTCTTATTGGCTTTTTTCAGGATCTTTTCAACCACGCCTTCGCCCAAAATGTTTCCGTTGTTGTCAACAAGAAAGACTTCGGATTTCTCATCTACAAAATACTCAATGGGCAGGAAGAGCCAGTCTTTTTTAAGGTTGTAGCCAAAAATGGCAAGCCCGGGGCACTGGTAAACGCAGTCCATACATCCAATGCATTTCTCGAAATCAATTTGCGGAACCGTGCTGGTGCTGGTTTTGGTGATGGCGCCGTGCGGACAGGCAAATTCGCAGGGGTTGCAGGCAAAACCGTAGAGGCAATCAATCTGAACATAGGGTTTTGAAACCATTCGTTCAGGATCGGGAAGATAAGGTTGCTCAATTATTTTTACCGGATGTTGTTGCGAATCAATGTATTCTTTTGAAACGGCCAGGTATGCATCATAGTCTGCGCGTTCGTTCATTTCCATCAATATCTCAAAGGCCACCTGTTTTCCGCGCAATACCGCCGATGTTCCTTCTCCAATACGGATCGCATCGCCGGCTCCGTAGCACTTTCGGCCGAAAATGTCGTTGCCTTTGATCAGGAGCTGGTCGTCGGGGACCAAACCTGTGCAAATGTTAATGGCATCAATACCTTCTATGATTTTTTCGGTTCCGGGAATGGGTTGGAAGTTTTTGCATTCTGCAACCACTGCACCTGTAATGCCATCGCGGCTTTTGTTTGGAATGGCTTTCAGCAGAATGTGCGATAACAGGATCGGAATACCAAGCCGGCGAACACGGTTGGCCTGAACCGGAAAACCGCCTTCAAATGCCTGGGCTTCAAGAATTGCTTTTACCCTGGCCCCCGCCTGCATAAGCTGGTAGGAAGTAAGATAGCCGATGTTTCCGGCTCCGACAGTGAGCACGTTTTTGCCAAGCAGGGTAAACTCGTTGTTCATCATTTTCTGAACCACTGCGGCGGTGTAAACCCCTGGCAGGTCATCATTCTCAAAGGTGGGCATAAATGGAACGGCGCCTGTTGCAATTACCAGGTAATCGGCATCCACATAGTAAATTTCATCGCTCCGGATGTTCTTAATGGCCAGGCGTTTACCTTCCAGGATGTCCCATACGGTTGAGTTGAGGAAGATGCCGTCATGGTTATCTCCGGCGAGGGTTTTGGCTATGTCAAAGCCGCGCATGCCGCCAAATTTCTTTTCTTTTTCGAAGAAGAAGAATTGATGGGTTTGCATGGTAAATTGTCCGCCGATCTGGTCGTTATTGTCAACCACAATGTTTTCGATCCCATGCCTGATCAGTTCTTCACGCACAGCCAAACCGGCCGGCCCGGCCCCTATAATGGCCACCTGGGTTTTGTACACCCGCACAGGGATATCCTGTTTGTAATGAATAACCGGCGGTGTATAGTCTTTTGGTATTTCTTTTACGTCTTTTACCCCATCAACCGTAGCAATGCAGATACGTTTGATTTGCCCGTCAACCAGCATTTCGCATGCGCCGCATTTTCCGATACCGCATTCGAGGCTGCGTTCGCGGTTTTTCAAACTGTGACTGTGTACGGGATAACCTGCCTGGTGCAGAGCGGCAGCAATGGTAAAGCCTTTTTCGCTTTGAATGTTTTTGCCATTGAAGCTAAAGCTGTGTTGATCTCCGGTTCTGATATCCAGAATAGGGTGTTTATCAATCTTATGCATAAGGGTTTGTAGTTGATGCGTATGACAAGGTTTAAAACAATAACTTAAGAAAAGCCAGCTTGCAGGTTCCGGTTTCCGCGTACAAAATTAAAGGTTTTGCCGTTTCTTGCTTCGCAACAAAGGTTAATTACCTCAATATTTTGAAAATCAACACAGCAAATATTCTTTTCATATCACAGCAGGATTTTTTTTCTTAACTTTGCAAATCTTTTCAAAAAGCTATTACCATTATTCTAATCATGGAAAAAGTTAAAGTTCTTTACGTTTCGCATGAAATTACCCCGTATTTAAAGGAAAGCCACATGGGGCAGATCTCCCGGCACCTTCCGCAGGGTGTTCAGGAAAAAGGCCGTGAAATCCGGACTTTTATGCCTCGCTTTGGCAACATCAATGAACGACGCAACCAACTGCATGAGGTCATACGCCTCTCAGGGATGAATCTGATTATCAACGACAACGATCATCCGCTGATCATTAAGGTTGCTTCAATCCAGTCGGCCCGCATGCAGGTATATTTCATTGACAACGAAGATTATTTTAATCGCAAATTTATTTTCAGAGATAAAGCAGGCAAGTTTTTCAAAGATAATGATGAAAGGGCGATCTTTTTCTCAAGGGGCGTTCTTGAAACCGTTAAGAAACTGGGGTGGCCCCCCGATCTGATCCATTGCCACGGCTGGATGGGAAGCCTTGTGCCATTATATGTTAAAACAGCTTATCGTGACAATCCTGTTTTTTCTGACTCGAAAGTTGTTTTTTCAGTTTATAATGATGGGTTTGAGGAACTGATGAGCAAGGACTTCCCAACCAAAATCAAACTTCCCGGCATCGCAGCCAAACATCTTAAACACTATAAAAAGCCCACCTACGTTAATATGACCAAGGCAGCCATTGATTTTTCCGATGCAATTGTTATCGGGCAGCAACAAATCAATCCTGAAATTCAACAGTATATCCTGGAGTCAGGTAAGCCTGTTTTGCCTTATCAGGAAAACGCTGATTACATAGAAGTGTATAACAACTTCTATAACAGCTTGCTGAAGAATGAAATGGCTGAAGCTAATTAACTGTTCTATAAACTGATAAAACTCAAATACCTTGAGCAGAAAGACTAAACCCGGCGTTTATCCATTGCTGGCGCTCTTCATCATTACTGTTTTAGTGGCGGCCTGTAATAAAGATATTGACAAAATTGGCCTCGACATTCAACCACCCGGCGACAGACTCGGTTTATCCTTCAGTGATACCATAAGCCTCGTTTCATATTCATTAAGGGAAGATTCAGTAAGAACCGATGAACTCACGCTAGCCTTGCTGGGAAGTTTTTTCGACCCTGTTTTCGGAAAAACCACTGCAAGCATTTTCACAGAGATCAATCTTTCAAATGTAGTACTTGATTTTGGCACAAGCCCTTCCATTGATTCAATCGTTCTTTCCATGGCTTACCGAGGTCATTACGGCGATTCAACAACCCTTCAGAACATCAGGGTTTATGAACTGATGGAGAACATCGTTCTGGACGATGCTTATTATTCCAACCAAAAGGTTGAGCATTACCCCGACAGGCTTTTAGGTATGGTTACCACTTTACCGCCCTACGACAGTGTGATGGTTGATACGGTCAAAATGGCTCCCCATTTGAGAATTCCTCTGAATAACGGAGGTATTCTGGCAACAAAATTACTCGGAGGAAGCGGCGAAGACTTTCTGAACAATGAAAATTTCAAGAAGTTTTTCAAAGGCTTGTTTGTCACAGCCGAAACCATTGATGAGTTTGGGAAAGGTTCACTGATAACGTTTGACCTGCTGACCAATCTTTCTAACCTTACGGTGTATTACCGAAACAATTCCGGCGATTCTTTGAGGTATATTTTTTATATCACCAATGCCAGTGCGCGTTTCAGTCATTACGAGCATTATGAATATGCCGATGCTTCTGAACTTTTCAGGCAGCAGGTTATTTCAGGCGACACTGCTCTTGGCCAGAACATTATTTATGTTCAGCCTCTTGGCGGGGTTCGCACCCATTTGAAAATTCCTGCCCTTGAAACCCTTGGCCAAAAAATCAGGTCAGGAGAGTTGCCGGTTATGTCTGTTAATGAGGCAAAAATCATTTTCAGCAACTTTGATCCGGATCAAACACTGGAGCCGCCTTTACGTTTGGTTCTTGCAAAAATCACCGATAATACAGGCCAGACAACCCTGCTTGACGACCAGCGGGAAGGGGAAGCCTATTTTGGAGGGTTTTACAGAAAGTCAGATAGCAATTACAGTTTCCGTATTACCAGGTATGTTCAGAAACGCCTGTTAAATCCCGATGAAGAAGATTTCGGGCTTGCGCTGATGATTCCCGGAGCATCCTCCGTTGCACAAAGAGCGTTGTTAAATGGTGGCGGGGCAGGGCCTATGAGGATCAGGCTTGAAATCACCTACACAGAAGTTCATTAGATACCGGAAATCCGTTTGCTTTTCTTAGAAGCTGTTGCCTGCGGGGATTTTGCTTCGTTATTTATGCATTCCCAACCAAAATCACTCCTTTCTTTCTTTTTTTGGTAAGGGATAAATCATAAAAATTATCTTTGTTGCATAAAATCAGAACAACAAATTAAAAAGCAATAATATGTGTGGAATTGTTGCCTACATGGGTCACCGGCAAGCCTACCCCTTGCTGATCAAAGGTTTGCACCGTTTGGAATACAGGGGGTACGACAGCGCAGGCATTGCCTTGGTTGACGGCGATATGCGCCTTTACAAACATCAGGGCAAAGTTGCCGATCTTGAAACCTTTGTAAAGGGTAAAGATGTTTCGGGAACTGTGGGCATGGCCCATACCCGCTGGGCAACGCATGGCGAGCCAAACGACATAAATGCACACCCCCATTCCTCTCCTACAAATAACCTTGCGATCATACACAACGGAATCATTGAGAATTACGCCTCACTGAAACAGGAATTATTGTTCAGGGGATATGAGTTTAAAAGTGATACGGATACCGAGGTTCTGATTCACCTGATTGAAGATATACAGGTGAACGAAAAGGTTGGACTGGTAAAGGCTGTACAGATTGCATTAAAACAGGTTGTAGGCGCGTATGCCATTGTTATTCTTTCAAAAGGCGAGCCGGATCAGATCATTGCAGCCCGTAAGGCAAGCCCATTGGTTGTGGGAATTGGCGAGGATGAGTTTTTTGTTGCATCCGATGCAACCCCTATCGTTGAATATACGCGGGACGTTGTTTACCTGAACGATGAGGAGATTGCCATCATTCACAGGAATGAGCCGCTAAAAATTAAAACCATAGCTGATTTAGAGAAAACACCCTATATGCAGAAGCTGGAAATGAACCTGAGCCAGCTTGAGAAAGGTGGTTTTGAGCACTTTATGCTTAAGGAGATCTATGAGCAGCCCCGTTCAATCCGCGACAGTATGAGAGGCAGGGTAAGGCTGAACGAAGGTATCGTCACTCTTGGTGGAATCCTTGAATACGAACAAAAACTTATTAATGCCAGAAGGATCATTATTGTAGCATGCGGAACATCATGGCATGCCGGGCTTGTGGGGGAATACCTCATTGAAGAATTGGCCAGAATTCCTGTTGAAGTGGAATACGCATCGGAATTTCGCTACCGCAATCCGCTTATTTATGAAGACGATGTGCTAATTGCCATTTCCCAATCGGGCGAAACAGCCGATACCCTTGCTGCCATTGAACTTGCAAAATCAAAAGGCGCCACTATTATCGGAATTTGCAACGTTGTGGGAAGTTCAATCGCCAGAGCCACACAAGCCGGTTCCTACACCCATGCCGGGCCTGAGATAGGCGTTGCTTCAACCAAAGCCTTTACGGCACAGGTTACCCTGCTGGTGATGCTTGCCCTGCGCCTGGCGCATAAAAGGGGTACCATCACCAATTCAAGATTTCACCAGTTGATAAATGAACTGAACATTATTCCCGACAAAGTGGACAAAGTATTGCAGGCAAACCCACACATCAAAGAAATTGCAGAGAAATTCAAGGATTCGCGCAATGCCCTTTATCTTGGCCGTGGCTGTAACTTCCCTGTTGCCCTCGAAGGCGCGTTGAAACTAAAAGAAATATCCTACATCCATGCGGAAGGGTATCCGGCAGCAGAAATGAAGCATGGCCCCATTGCGCTGATTGACAAAGAAATGCCTGTTGTGGTGGTGGCAACCAATAAAACCATTTATGATAAAGTTGCCAGCAATATCCAGGAAGTGAAAGCCAGAAAAGGGGTAATCATTGCTATTGTAAATGAAGGCGATACCACCATTGAAGGCATGGCCGATTATTCAATTTTTGTTCCTGAAACCGACGAACTGCTGTCTCCACTGATTGCAACAGTGCCCCTGCAACTGCTTTCCTATCACATTGCTGTTATGCGTGGTTGCAATGTAGATCAGCCAAGAAACCTGGCAAAGTCCGTTACTGTTGAATAGCTGGTTTCTCGCTGCCTTCCGGAATCGGACCGCTGATTGCCCATTGCCCAATCATCTCTTTTGCTTTTAAAAATGCTTTATCTGTTTGCAGGTAAATCGGGTAAAAGCCTTCGTCATCGAATATGTTCCGGGCAATAAAAGCTTTGAGCAATTCTGTGATCCTGTTTTTCGAATTGGCAATATTTGCCCTGCTGCTTTTAACACCTTGCTTTTCGACATATTTTACAAAATCATCAAACACCTGCTCGCTTATACTGAAATCTCTGATAAAGTGTGCGGCATTTTGATAGTTGTTTAGTTTTTCGCGTTGCGCATCAGTAAAGTCGAATGCAAACTGATAAATCAAACCCTGATTTGCCACCTGGTTAAAGTATCGAAGGTTGTCATCACGTTCGATGGCCACATAAACATCAGGCATGATCCCGCCCCCTCCGTAAACGATTCTGCCGCCCGGCGTCATAAACTTAAGCGAATCAGGAAAATCAATGCTTTCCGGATGATCAAGTTCACCACTCACCATGCGGTAGTAGATGTCGTGGAAATAATCTTCTGATCCGTTTTCGTAGGGTTTTTGTATGCTTCGCCCTGTGGGTGTGAAATATCTGGCCACGGTAAGCCTGATGGCTGAGCCGTCATTCAGGTTCAGTTGTTCCTGAACAAGGCCCTTGCCAAAAGAACGCCGTCCGACAACCAGGCCGCGATCGTTATCCTGAATAGCCCCTGCAATAATTTCGCTCGCCGATGCTGATCCCTCATCAATCATCACGATCAGTGGAAGGCTTTTAAAAGAGCCTTTTCCGCTGGCAAGGGCAATCTGCCGGGGCCTGTTATGGCCTTCGGTATAGACAATGAGCTGTTTTTGTTCAAGAAATTCATCTGCAACCCTGATGGCTGTTTGTAAATACCCTCCGCTGTTTCCCCGCAGGTCAAAAATCAGTTTATGCATTCCCTGGCTTTTCAGCTTTTGCAAGGCTGCCAGAAGTTCGTGATATGTAGTGGCTGAGAACTTGCTGAGTTTTATATATCCAACCGAATCGTTTGCCATAAAAGCAACATCCACGCTGTAGGTGGGGATCACATCGCGGGTAATTACGATGTCAATCAGGTCCTCAAGTCCGCGCCTGAAAACGCTGACTTTTACCTTTGATCCTTTTTCGCCTTTAAGCAATCGAACCAGGTCCCTGTCTCTCATCTCAACACCGGCCACCAGACTGTCGTCAACCATCACTATGCGGTCTCCGGGTCTGAGCCCGGCCCTTTCTGAAGGGCCTCCGGTTATTGTTTGAATCACGGTGCAGGAATCTCTTTCCATCCTGAACTGAATCCCAATTCCTTCAAATGCGCCAAGCAAAGGATCATTTACTTCGGCAAAATCTTCGGCGCTGATGAATTGAGAATGAGGATCCAGGTTTTTGAGCAGCCCTGAAATTGCGTCCCTTTCAAGGGTTTCACGGCTCACCGGATCAACATAATCCTGAAGAATGTACTGGATTACATCGTTCACTTTATGGTATCGCGAAGGTTGAAGTATTGAAATTGGCCTCTGGTTTACCAGGGAAACGCGTACCAGCTTGCTTCCAAGGTAAATACCGGCAACAAGGGTAATGGCAAGAATAACCGGGAAATAAATGATATATCGGGGTGATGAAGGCCTCATAAGCTTGAATGATTATTTTACAGGTATTTGAGTAACGAAATTAAGCTTGTTTTATTTATGACTAAAAAAAAAGCTTTCAATTATTTTGAAAGCTTTTTTGTACCCGGAGCCGGAATCGAACCGGCACGGGATTACCCCATTGGTTTTTGAGACCAACGCGTCTACCAGTTCCGCCATCCGGGCGTTATAATGAACGTCAGGTTTTGTTGTAAAACCCGCTGCAAAGATATAAAAATCATCCAAGTCAAAATTGTTTCATTAAAACCATTCATCAAAATTTGACCGGCTATATAAATATTTGTAGTTTTGCGGCCTCAAATTCAGCCGGCAACCCCAAAAAACGAACTCCATGGCAACAGTAGTCAATATTTTTTCAGGAAGAGCTTCCAGATATCTCGCCGAAAAAATCGCAGATTCCTATGGTAAGAAACTGGGCGATATTATTCTTACTGAATTCAGCGATGGCGAGTTTCAGCCTTCGTTTGAGGAAAATGTACGGGGTCATGAAATTTTTATTGTTCAATCCACTTTTGCGCCTGCCGAAAACCTTTTTGAACTGCTTTTGCTTGTTGATGCGGCCAAACGTGCTTCTGCCAAAAACATTGTGGCTGTGATCCCATATTTCGGTTTTGCAAGACAGGACAGAAAAGATAAGCCCCGTGTTTCAATTGCCAGCAAGCTTATTGCCAATCTTTTAACTGCTGCCGGCGCCCAGCGTATTATTACCATTGATCTGCATGCCGACCAGATCCAGGGATTTTTTGATGTGCCGGTTGATCACCTGTATGCCTCGTCTATTTTTGTGCCATACATCAAGCAGTTAAATCTTCCTAATCTGGTAATGGCATCGCCGGATACGGGAGGCACACGCCGCGCTGCCGCTTATGCAAAAATGCTCAATACCGGCTTTGTGATTTGCTATAAACAACGCGCCAAACCCAATGAGGTGGAAACCATGGCTTTGATCGGAGATGTTAGGGGCAAAGATGTTGTGTTGATTGATGACATCATTGATACAGGAAATACCATTACCAAAGCTGCCGGCCTGATGATGGCAAACGGTGCAAACAGTGTGAGGGGATTTTGCACCCATCCGCTGCTCACCGATCATGCATACGAAAACATTGAGAAGTCTGCTTTTACAGAGATAGTGGTCACCGATACCATTCCACTCAGGAAGCCAAGCTCAAAAATCCACGTTCTTTCCACCGCCGACTTGCTTGCAACAGTAATTAAACGCGTTCATAATAATGAATCAATCAGTTCGTTATTCGAAATCAAATCCTGATTTTTATATTCACTAAATTTTAAACAAATGAAAACAGTATCTATGAGCGGTTCCCTCCGCGGGAACGTAGGGAAAAAAGATGCTAAAAAAGCCCGGAAAGAAGGCCTTGTGCCATGTGTACTCTACGGAGGCAAGGAACAAGTACATTTTGTTGCCGAAGAAAGGGCTTTCAAGCAAATTCTTTTCACCCCCGATGCCTATCTTGTTAAACTCGACATTGATGGCAACAAGCACGATGTTATTCTGCAGGATGTTCAATATCATCCCGTAACGGATGTGTTGCTGCACGCCGATTTTCTTGAAGTAATCCCCGGAAAACCGGTTAAAGTATCGGTTCCCGTTGCACTCACAGGAACGTCGAAAGGTGTTTTACGCGGTGGAAGACTGGTGCAAAAGTTCCGGAAACTCCTTGTGAAAGGTTTGGTTGAGCATATTCCCGAGAAGGTTGAAGTTAACATAACAAAACTGGATATCGGTGATGCCGTAAAGGTGTCAAACCTGAAAGTTGATAATATTGAATTCCTTGATCCGGCAAGTGCTATGGTAGTTACCATTCGCACGGCACGCGTTGTTGCTGCTTCAGCCGAAGAGGAAGAAGAGGAAGAAGCCGCTGAAGGTGAAGCTGCTCCAGCGGAAGGCGAAGCCGAATCAAACGAATAGTATCCGATTCCTGAAAGGGCCGTCTGGTAAAACTGATCTCAGCAATCAGCATTTGATTGAAAAGATTCGTTGCCCGACGGCTTTTTCTTTAAAACAAATGTGGTGAAATATCTGATTGCCGGACTTGGAAACATTGGCGATGAATATGCCAATACCCGTCATAACATCGGGTTTATTGTGCTTGATGCAATAGCATTCAGCCTTGGCGTTAGTTTTTCGTCTGGCAGGTATGCCTCGGTTGCCAAAGCCCGCTTCAAGGGAAGATCGCTTACTCTGATCAAGCCTGCCACATTCATGAACCTCAGTGGAAAGGCAGTCAGGTACTGGCTCGAAGCTGAGAAAATTGAAACGGAAAACCTTCTGGTTGTCAACGATGACATTGATCTCGAACCTGGTGTTCTGCGCATGAAACCTTTTGGCAGTGGCGGATCTCACAATGGCCTGAACCATATCATAGAAATCCTGGGAACCACGGCTTTTCCCCGCCTGCGCGTGGGAATAGGCAATGATTTTGCAAAAGGTTATCAGGTGGAATACGTGCTTGGCCGGTGGACAAAAACCGAGGAAGAAATGCTTAAACCCAGGGTACTCATGGCTGTGGATATGGTGAAAAGTTTTGTTACCATAGGCGTTGACAAAACCATGAGCCTTTACAACAATAAATAAGCACAACCTATCCATTTTCGTTGCAGCGATGAGGTCTGTTTCATTTGATCAATTCTTTTCACTTTTACTGATCTGAAAGCCTGCTGAAATTGGCATGTTTGTGTTACTTTTGTCACGATGATTCCTGTTGGCGAAACCCTGATCTCTGATGATATTGCGCAAGTTCGCTTTTGCTGCGATCTGCCGCGTTGCTATGGCGCCTGCTGTGTGGCCGGCGATGCCGGTGCTCCGCTCGAAGAAGAAGAAATAGCATTGATCCTGGAACATTTTGATGAGATAAGCCCCTTTATGACAGAGAAAGGAATAGAGGTTGTTGAAAAGAACGGCGTCTTTGATTATGATGCGTCAGGTAATTATGTAACCCCCCTGGTAGATGGCAGGGAATGCGCTTTCGTGTATTTTACCGGGAAAATAGCCCGCTGTGCCATTGAAAAAGCCTGGGAAAGCGAAAAAATAATATTCAGAAAACCGGTTTCCTGCCACTTATACCCGATAAGGATCACATCCTACAACGGATTCGACGCCGTTAATTACCACAAATGGTCAATCTGCAACAAAGCCCTGGATCATAGCAAAAAGCTTCAGTTGCCTCTTTACAAGTTCCTAAAAGAATCCCTTATCAGAAAATATGGCGAGGCATGGTATGAGGATCTGGTGCAAACCATTATCCAGATAAACAAAAAACCCTGAAAACAAGATGCTTTCAGGGCAATCAGATCTTCAGAGCTTTTTACTCTTTCTCAGCTTCAGGAGTGGCGGCAAGCACCGCAAGCTCTTTGTCAATATGGAAAAGCCCGCCTTTGGTATCGCCTGCAAGATTTAGCTGGTCAATCACTCCTTTTACCAGGCTTTCTTCTTCAATCTGTTCTTCCACAAACCATTGCAGAAAATTCAGGGTGGTGTAGTCACGCTCTTCCATGCACAGATGAACAATGTTGTTAATGGATTGTGTTACATGTACCTCATGCCTGAGAACTTCATCAAAAAGCGCTTTTAGCGATCCGAATTCCAGTTCGGGTTGCTCCATTGGCTGTAACCTGGCATGTCCACCCCGGTCGTTCAGGAATTTGATGAATTTCATCTGGTGCATTCTTTCTTCATCGCTGTGTTCATAAAGAAATGCTGCTGCACCGGGATAACCCTGCACTTCGCACCAGGAAGCCATGCTCATGTAAACCCTTGACGAATGCTCTTCAAGTGCGATTTGATCGTTAATGGCTTTTGCGATTTTTTCTGAAATCATAATATTTTGTTTTTATGGTTAAGTTATCGTTCAGGTTTTTAAACAATCTAACAAAATGGTGCTGCAAATGTTTGCTCGGCCAGCCCGAAAAGATGTAGTTTTGGAAGCTGGTTGAAACCTGCAATACCTTAATGATGGTTTGCTGAATTTTATCAGCATACATGCCAGACTTTATCAAATAGCACACCCTATGGCGTTAAGCGTTTTTTCTGATGAACATTTCATGAATGAGGCTCTAAAAGAAGCAATTAAGGCGTATGAGTTGGACGAGGTTCCGGTTGGGGCTGTTGTTGTTTGCAACAACCGGATCATAGCCAGGGCGCACAACCTTACCGAACGCCTAAACGATGTTACTGCCCATGCCGAAATGCAGGCCATTACGGCAGCCGCCAATTTTCTGGGTGGCAAATATCTGAAGGAATGCACGCTTTACGTCACACTTGAACCCTGTGTGATGTGCGCAGGCGCTATTTTCTGGGCCCAGGTTTCAAAACTGGTGTATGGTGCAGCCGATGACAAAAGGGGCTATACCTTGTTTGAAAGTGACATTCTTCACCGATCAGTAATGGTTCAAACAGGTATGATGCAAACAGAATCTGCAGAATTGCTACGAAAATTTTTCAGGCAAAAAAGGTAATTCAATCCCTTGCCAGATCCTTTCCGAAAATCTCCCCAAGTTTTTTTGCAATATCTTCCCCCTTCAGGTTTCTTGCAATGATGATCCCTTCAGGGTTAAGCAATACGTTTGACGGAATAGAGTTAACGGCGTATAAATTTGCCGCTTTGTTGCCCCATCCTGCCAGGTCAGAAACATGGTTCCATGTGAGCCCGTCATCATGTATGGCTTGTATCCAGCGATCGCGTTCGGAATCAAGTGAAATGCTGATAAAATGAAGCCCGTTGTCATGAAATTGCTTGTAGGCTGCAACCTTGTCGGGGTTGGCCCTGCGGCAGGGGCCACACCAGGATGCCCAGAAATCAACAAATAGGTAATTTCCAAAGTGTGACGACAATGCAACCGGGTTTCCCAGTGTATCATTCATGATAAAATCAGGAGCAGGCCTGCCAATTTGCACATTGCGGAGTTTATCCAGCCTTTCGGTTAAATCAACCACATAGGATGATTGGCTTATTGCCGGGTCAATGCCAGAAACAATTAATTCAACGGATTCAAAGTCAAGCATGTATAAATTGCGAAGTGCCAAAAAAGGAGCAACCACCGAATGAGAATGCTTGCTTATGTATGATCTGATCAGATCTTTTTTGTCTTCTTCTATTTGATTGTAATATGACTCCATTTCCTTGAAGTAGATTTCGTCGCCGGAATTCTTTGCTTCGAGGTATCGGGTGTAAATTGTGCTGAGTTTTGTGTCAAACTCTTTCATAAAGGTCTGGAATCCAAGGTATATTTCATGGCTTTCCGAACCGCTCACAGCAGGCTCGCCAGGATTTTCCATGTCAACTTTTATCCTGATGTTCCCTGGTTCGAGGAAAAATGGAATGTAATTTTGCTGATCGGCAAGCTTCAGGTATGTAAAGAGCGGAAATTCCAGATAGCCTTTAAATTCAAAATTTCCTTTACTTATATTTACTGAATCAAGGGCAATAAACCGGCCTTGTTCGCGCTTCATCAGATAAATCATACCTGATTCATAATCAGAAACATTTCCTTTTAAGGTGTATGGCTCGCCTTTTTTGCTTGTAGTACCGCAGGCAAGAAACAAGAGCGGCAGAACGATTATAATCCATTGTTTTTTCATTGGTTTCAGATATTTAGTGAATGATAAATCAGATTAACTCTTTGAATAAAAAAGATATTGTGTAATGATAATAAGCATTATGGTAAACAGCGAACTGAGTCCTGCCCTTGTAAGGGTGGTTATCACTTCGGTAAAGCGAAAAACTTCAATTAAAAATAAAGATGTGTGATGGATAACAACCAGCAGTGTAATGTAAACGAAGAAAGTCTGAAATCCCATGTGCTTAAACGATGGATAAGTTCCCGGTTCATATTCCTGCTTTTGCATTGCCAAACGCAGTATCGCCGGCCTGCAAAATGCCATGAAAACTGTGGCAGCGGTATGCATTCCCGGAGTGTTTGAAAAGAAATCAACCATATAACCAAGTAAAAAGGCTGAAACCAACAGGAGCCAGCCTGGGGTTTCATAAGGCAGCATCAGAACAAACAGGATGTAAAGATAGGGATTTATGTATCCGCCAAACCGTATGTTGTTCAATATCAATACCTGAACCAGTACAAGAGCGACAAATCTTATCAAAATGCGTATATATAGGCTCATAGTTCTTCGATTATTGACATTTGCTCTTTTCGCACGAGATTCTTCACAACGTAAACATGTGCAAGGCGGTTAAAATCAACTGAGAAAGCCAGATTCAGGGTAAAGAAATGGTCGCCCCTTGCAACAAAATGATCTGTAACGGTTCCGATCATGATATCGGGTGGAAAAATGAAGGAGTAACCGCTGGTAACCACAGTATCGCCAGCCTGGATTTCAGCATGCGAGGGCACATCGCGGAAAGTACCTGTGCGATAATCCACACCCTCCCACAACAAAGACCCATTGTAGCCGCTACGTTTCAGGCGTCCGCTGATCCGTGAATGACTGTTCAGCGCAGACATAACCCATGCATAATTTTCCGAAACATTCATCACAATACCCACCACACCATTTGAGGCAATTACGGCCATATCGCGGTCAATGCCGTGCCTGCGGCCTTTGTCAATCATCAGGTAGTTGTTGCGTTTATGAGTAGAGTTGCTTACGACCCTAGCAGGCACATAAGAGTATTGCAGCATGGAGATAGAATCAAATGCCGGAATAGCAGTGGCGGTGTCGTTGTTTAAGGATTGCGGAAGTTTTTCCCTGAGCCGGGCATTTTCTTCGGCAAGGATCACATTGGTGCGTTTCAGTGAAAAATACTCCGCCATCCCCATGTTCCAGGAATACAAGGTTCCGGTGAATCGGTTAGCGCTGTTTAACAGAACATGGCGCTGATAATAGGTATGGTTGATGATCAGTGAAAAAGCAATGATCTCGAGGGCAAGAAAAATAAAGAAGAATTTATATTTCAGCAGAAATGCCAAAAGATTTCTCATGATGCCCCGGATTACAATGTGTTATGGCTGAATTATTTGATCAGGAAGTTAAATTTATGAAAGTTTTTTAAGGCAATTCCGGTTCCTCTGGCAACGGCTCTCAGGGGATCTTCGGCCACATGGACCGGCAGTTTGGTTTTTACTGCAAGCCTCCGGTCGAGCCCGCGCAACAATGATCCGCCGCCGGCAAGATAAATGCCTGTTTTGTATATATCGGCAGCCAGTTCAGGCGGGGTCATTTCCAGCGCATTGAGCACTGCCGCTTCAATTTTTGAGATTGATTTATCAAGGCAATGTGCGATCTCTGAGAAATTTACAATGATTTCTTTGGGAATCCCTGTGAGCAGGTCGCGACCATGAACGGCATAATCAGGAGGAGGGTTTTCAATTTCAGTCATAGCGGCGCCGGCCTCAATTTTGATCATTTCAGCGGTGCGTTCACCAATGACAATATTGTGTTGTTTTCGCATATATTCTTCAATATCAGCATTGAATTCGTCTCCGGCAATGCGTATTGATTTGTTGTTCACGATACCGCCGAGTGCAATTACGGCAATTTCGCTGGTTCCTCCGCCAATGTCAATTACCATGTTGCCATTGGGTTCCATTACATCAATGCCTATACCAATTGCCGCAGCCATCGGTTCGTGGATGAGACGGACTTCCTTGGCGCCTGCCTGTTCGGCTGAGTCTTTTACGGCTCTTTCTTCAACTTCGGTAATGCCTGAAGGAATGCAGATTACCATTTTCAAAGCCGGAGGGAAAAGCGAGTTTTTGTAATTGATCATTTTTATCATTTCCCTCAGCATATGCTCAGCCGATTGAAAATCGGCGATTACACCATCCCGCAAAGGCCTGACAGTTTTGATGTTGTCGTGGGTTTTGCCATGCATCATCTGCGCTTTTTTACCAACGGCAATGATCTTTCCGGTACTACGCTCGATGGCCACAATAGAAGGTTCGTCAACCACCACTTTGTCGTTGTAAATGATTACAGTGTTTGCTGTGCCAAGGTCAATGGCAATTTCGCGGGTAAGAAATGAAAATAATCCCATGTTAAGTATCTCTCTGTTTGTAAGTTATAGTAGTGTTTTTGATTAATCCTGTTTCGGCAGCGGACAAGCGGAAACCTTTTCCTTTGCCCTCCCTTTCTTCAGTTTTCTTATATCAGGTTTATAACAATTAATGCTTAAAGTGCCTGGTTTCGGTGAAAACCATGGCAATTTCATTTGCATTACAGAAATCAATGGTTTCCTGATCGCGGACAGAACCTCCTGGCTGTATTACCGCGCTGATACCGGCCTTATGAGCCAGTTCAACGGAATCGGCAAACGGGAAAAAGGCGTCGGAAGCCATCACCGCACCCCGGAGATCGAACCCAAATTGAACGGCTTTTTCAATGGCTTGTTTCAGTGCATCTACGCGTGATGTTTGCCCGGTTCCGCTGCCCAGCAACTGACGGTTCTTTGCCAGCACTATGGCATTGGATTTGGTATGTTTCACCACACTGTTTGCCCAAAGCAGGTCTACTGTCTCCTTTTCTGTCGGCTCCTTTTTTGTTACAACCTTCAACTCATGCTGCCCTGCTTTTTTAAGGTCTTTTTCCTGCCATAAAATGCCATTAAGCGCCGATCGGAACTGTTCCGCTTGAAAATCAAATGATTTCTGCTGCAAAATTATTCTATTTTTCTTCGATTTCAGTATTTCGAGGGCATTATCTTCATATCCGGGCGCCATAATAATTTCAAAAAACAATTTATCCATTTCCCTTGCGGTGTGCTGATCAATGGTTCTGTTGGTAATGATCACGCCGCCAAAGGCCGAAACCGGATCGCCTGCCAGGGCATCGTTCCATGCATCGGTTAATGTTTGGCGTGTTGCCACCCCACAGGCATTGGTGTGCTTCAGGATAGCAAAAGTGGGTTTGTCAAATTCCTGAATCAACGCAATGGCAGCATCCAGGTCAACCATGTTGTTGTAAGAAATGGCTTTGCCGTGAAGCTGTGTGAAAACATCTTCAAGCGACCCATAAAAAACGCCTTGCTGGTGAGGGTTTTCGCCGTAACGCAATACTTTTTTGTTCCGAACGCTAAGTTTAAAGGCGTCCACTTCGGCTGAAGCATTAAAATAGTTAAAGATGGCTGTGTCGTAATGCGAGCTGATGTGAAAGGCAAAGGATGCAAACCGGCGACGGTCGTCAAGCGTAGTATTTCCGTTTTTTTCTTCAAGCAGGGCAAGTAATTCTTCGTAAAGCCCGCGGTTTGGCACGATCAGGACATCGTTAAAATTTTTTGCTGCCGCCCTGATAAGGGAGATTCCACCGATATCAATTTTTTCAATGATCTCCTGATCATCGCTGGTATTTTTCAGGGTGTCTTCAAAAGGGTAGAGGTCTACAATTACCAGATCTATTTCCGGAACCGCGTATTCAATCAACTGATCCAAATCCGGTTGATGGTTTCGTCTGGCAAGAATTCCGCCAAACACCTTTGGATGGAGGGTTTTTACTCTTCCGCCGAGTATTGAGGGATAGCCTGTAAGTGATTCAATGCCGGTTACTTTTATTCCACATTCCTCAAGAAACTGCTGCGTGCCGCCGGTGGAATAAATCGTTACCCCAAGCTCGTTTAATTTTTCTGCAATTGGTTTCAGACCGTCTTTGTAATAAACCGAAATAAGCGCTGATTTGATTTTTTTCATCGTGATCAATTGTAAATGAGAAATGGAAAACAAAGTTGCTGTTGGGTTTTGGGCCACTTCAAAGCGGTTGCAAGTTTATTAAAAATAAGCCTTGCATGCCCGCCGAGGGTTGTATTTTTTTATTGTAATTTTACCCTTTCAATGCCAATATGGTTTATTTGTAAACGTTATTGCAACCCATATGCTTTACCTGAAACTGATTATTGAAAGCTTCATTTTTGCCATACAGGCCATTATTGTAAATAAGACCAGAACCATACTGACTTTGCTTGGCATTACCATTGGGATATTCTGCATTATTTCGGTTTTTACTGTTTTTGATTCTATTGAACGAACCATACGCAACAGTGTTGAATCGTTGGGAAGCAACGTTGTTTTTATTCAAAAATGGCCGTGGGGAACCGGCGGGCAGGAATACCCCTGGTGGAGGTATATGCGCCGGCCTGAACCCAGGTTAAACGAACTCGATGAAATTATCAGACGCAGCCAGACCACAGAAGCGGCCGCATATTTTGTAAGCGCTTCGCGTGAGGTAAGCCATATGTCGGCAACTATGCAAGGCGCAATTATTGTTGGTGTTTCACACGATTATGATGTGGTTTTCCCTCTGGATATTGATAATGGACGATATTTCACCCCAGTTGAGTCGGCTTCCGGACGCAATGTTGCAATTATTGGCGACGACGTCAGAAAAAACCTTTTCAACAATCTTGATCCGGTTGGCAGGCAAATCACAGTTTGGGGACGCAAACTGGAGGTTATCGGATCTCTCAGACGTGAAGGCCAGAATACCTTTGGCAACTCTTCTGACAATCAGGTGCTTGTTCCGGTTAATTTTGCCCGCAATTTCATTGATCTGAACAGTCACAATGTTGGTTCTACAATTGTAGTCAGGGCTAAAGCACATGTTGCCAATGATGAAATGGTGGATGAACTTACCGGCATCATGCGTTCGGTGAGGCGTTTAAAACCCGCCGCCGAGGACAATTTCTCTATCAATGAAACCAGCGTACTCACCAATGCGTTTGACAGCCTTTTTGGGGTAATCACCGTTGTAGGCTGGATCATTGGCGGTTTTTCCCTGCTTGTAGGCGGTTTTGGTATAGCTAATATCATGTTTGTTTCGGTAAAAGAACGAACCGGAATTATCGGGATACAAAAATCAGTTGGTGCAAAGAATTATGTTGTACTGTTCCAGTTTTTGTTTGAGGCCGTTTTCCTTTCGGTGTTTGGCGGCATCATCGGATTGCTGATCATTTTTATCGGAACCCTTGTTTTTTCGTATGCACTGGAGATGGAACTTGTGCTGACTGCCGGAAATATTTTCCTCGGTGTTTTTGTTTCGGCCATCATCGGTTTGCTCTCCGGTTTCATTCCTGCATGGGCTGCTTCACGTCTTGATCCGGTGGAAGCAATGCGGTCTGCAATTTAGAATATTTGCTTCACGCGACATAACGGAAATGTCACAAAACACTTTCCGGATAAACCTGGATTATCTTTTCCTTTTGTTTCCCATGGCATCGGCAGCAATCATTGCATCCAGTACCATATCAGGTGTGATTTTCTGGGCTTCATGGTGTATTGCTTCATCAGCGGCACAGGCTTTTGTGGCTGCTTTCATCAGTTTGTTACGGTTGTGGTCAATAATGCCGATATCTGAGAAAGTTGTAGGCAACCCAATCTCTTCACAAAAAGAATATACTTCTTCCATTTCAGCAGGCACGGCATCAGTAAGGTGAAGTCCGGCCACCACCCCGAATGCCACTTTCTCACCGTGAAGGAAGGAATGGGTTTCATCCAATGCTGTCATTCCGTTGTGTATTGAATGTGCTGCTGCCAGGCCGGAACTTTCGAACCCGATTCCACTCAGCAGGATATTTGCCTCTATAATGCGGTTCAGGGCCGGCGTGATCACCTTGTTTTCGTTGGCAATCATTGCCGCTGAACCATATTGCAGAAGTGTGTCGTAACAAAGTCTGGCCAGATTGAGGCCTGCCAGGGTGCTGTACCCGCCGCATTCGTTTTGTGAGAATGTGCGTTCGCACGATCTGGCTTCAAACCATGTTGCCAGAGCATCGCCCATTCCGGCCACCAGAAAACGCACCGGCGCTGAGGAAATAATGCCTGTATCCACCAAAACGATCTGAGGATTCATTTTCTGGTAATACACAGAATCGAATACACCCTGCTCAGAATAAATAACGGCACATCCGCTGCAGGGCGCATCGCTGGAGGCGATGGTAGGGATGATAATAACAGGGATTCCCGCCCTGTCGGAAGCGATTTTTGCGGTATCAATCGTTTTGCCTCCGCCCATCCCGATTAAGACGCTGGTATTGTTCTTTCTGATAAGATCGGCCAGGCGGGCCAGCTCTTTTTCGCAGCATTCTCCCCTGAATTCTTCGATATGTAAACAGGTTCGGGCTTTTTCCCCAAGATGTTTGGGAAGTATTTTGTTCTTCACTGACGGAGAGGCCAGTATCATCCCATTGTTGCCGAACAACCTGATTAATTCAGGTAACTCTGCAATGGCATTGGCGCCCTGTATGTATTTTCCCGGGAAGGCGGCAGTGTAGTTTATGGTGGTTTTTTGGGACTTCACAGTGTTTCTTGTTTCGTTCATGATTGAAAAGGGCTAAATTGATACTTTTCTGACTACATGCAGTGTTTACTGAACCAAAAATTTCCGGGTACTCACTTTACCATCTCCGGCAGTGATAGTAATTAAATAAAGGCCTGATTTAAAGCTGGTCGTCTCCACTTTCATTTTGGTGCCGTTAATTGAGTCTACGCTTTTCATCAGAACACCGGAAGAGCTGTACACGCGAATATTGCTGGGAACAGCATTCGTTGTGATATAAATACTGTTCCCTTTCCTTACCGGATTTGGATGAATTGCAAATCCGGTTTCATCATACTTTTCATTTATCCCAACGGAAGTTTGGTAGCAATCGGTATATCCGTCTTTTATGTATTGCAAGGTGTCGTTGTGATGGTAGCATAATAAATTCCAAACCGGACATATAATACAATACTCGAATTTGGTATACAGAGGCCCATACATGCTTCCGATGCCTTCAACCCAGGATTCCTGCACATATCCGTTATCCCCCAACAGCCATCTTTTGCGGGAAATTCCAAAATATTCAACCGTATCAATATCAACAACATAAATTGGGATATCGCTGCAAAATAAGTTGTTAACATAAGTAGATTCTCCAATATCGAGATTAAAATCGTAAAGTACCCCTTCATTTCCATCAGGAGGGATGTAGTAAACAATATTCGAAACCTCTCGCAATAAACCCTGATAATGCCATGTTGACAGAGAGTCGTACGACACCCAGATTATGTTATAATTCAAGGAGTTGACTGCTGAATCTCCATCAATAAAAAAAATCTCCGTTGAAACCCCGGCCCATTCGTTTAGCATTACATTCCATTGTTTTGTTGTAGAAATGAAATTCTGGGCGAAGAGTGAGTAACTCAGCATAACTGCCAGACCGAAAGAAAGCCCCATTTTCTTCATTACCATATTGTGTTGGTGATTAATGATTTCAAAAATACTGATTTATTTCAGCGGATTGCAATAGGTGTACAATTTCCCCGATAAATCTTCCTGCTACATTGTCAAGAATCGATTCAGGCCCTCAGGAAGAAACTGGATCGCAAGCGAAATATCTGTTTTGTTCAAAAGTTAACCAGAAATCCTGCACTCCGATAAATTAAGAGGCAGACAGTTTAAATTCTATACCTGAGTCCATTCCGAAAAGCCTCTTCACCCCTAAATCCCCGCGGCGGCGGATTAGGGGTAAAGCGGTAAAAATCAGCAGTTTGCGATTTTTTGGAGTGGGCTCATACCTTAAACAGCCTTGCTGTTCGGTTACGTAAACACTTCATGCCTTAAAACTGTTATTTTTGCACAGAACACCAAAAACAATGATTATGGACAATTTCACCATGTATAATCCCACTGCATTGCATTTCGGGAAAGACATTATTCAAAAACTTGCCGGGGTGATGAAAAGTTATGGCCGGCGTGTGCTGCTGGTTTACGGCAAAGGCTCTATTAAAAATAACGGCATTTATGAACAGGTAATGCATCAGCTCAGGTTAGCGGGGGCAGAAGTGTTTGAATACTCCGGCATCAAATCCAACCCCATTGTTGAAGATGTGGATGCGGCCGCAAAACTGGGCCGCGAAAACAATGTAGATGTTGTACTGGCTATTGGCGGCGGTAGCGTGATTGATTCAGCCAAAGTAATCAGTATCACTATTCCGGTTCAGCACAGCGCATGGGATTTCTACAGCGATAAAGCCAAACCTGTGAAAGCAGTTCCGCTGATTGCGGTGCTCACGCTGGCGGCTACCGGCACCGAAATGAATATGTTCTCCGTGATCCAGAATCACCAGGAAGGCCGCAAGGCCGGATGGGGACACAAACTGATGTATCCGGCACATTCTTTTCTCGATCCTTCATTCACATTTTCTGTTCCGGCGGATTATACTGCCTATGGCATCGCTGATCTGATCGCACATTGCCTGGAAAATTATTTTGGAAAGGCCGAAGCATCATTAACCGATCGCTTTATTTTCTCCATCATTGCCGAAGCCGTTGATAATGCAGATGGAGTGCTGGACGAACCCCTAAACTACGATTACCGGGCCAATATCATGTATGCGGCAACTGCGGCATTGAACGGACTCACTTCCTTCGGCAAAGGCATGGGCGATTGGGGCGTTCACAGCATTGGCCATGTGCTTTCGCTTCTTTACGATATTCCGCACGGCGCCAGTCTTACTATAGTGTATCCGGCCTGGATGAAGTTTCATCAGAACGTCCTGGATGAAAAGATTGGCAGGCTGGGCAAGGCGGTTTTCGGATCACAAAACAGTGAACAGGCTATCCATTCATTTGAAAACTTTTTCAGCAGCATTGGCTGCCCCGTTAAACTGCAGGATGTCGGCATCGGGCTGGATAAAAAAGAGGAAATACTTAAGGGCCTGAAACACAACCGTGTTCAGGGCAGTATTTATAAGTTCACGGATGCCCAACTGGAAGAATTGCTGGAACTGATGTATGGCTGATGTTTTGGTAAGGCGCTTAGGGTTCGAAACTAACCAAGGTGTTGTCATTTACAATTTACGATTGACAAATGACGACCCGCCTGCCGGCGAGGCAGGTTTTGGATTTTGAATTTATTTTAAGCTTTGGATTTATTTTGGATTTGGTTTTTGGGATTTCTATATACTCCCCGTAAGGTCTTTCTCTGAATTGGAGAAACTATAATATCTGAAATTTATCCTGGTCCATTCCGAAAGCCAGGCTGTTGCGGTGTGAGTTTAGTTTTGAAGCATCAAGTCTGACTGTTTCCACCGATTCGCGCTGAGCCTGGGTGTGTGTGATCACTGTTCCCCAGGGGTCAATTACCGCCGAATCACCGCTGTGGGGAATCCCCTTGCCATCGGGTCCAATGCGGTTCACTCCGGCAACATAGGCTTGGTTCTCAATGGCGCGAGCTTTCAGCAGGGTATTCCATGCATGGTTTCTTATTTCCGGCCAGTTGGCAACATAAATCAGCAGGTCGTATTCATAAACGCCGTTTTCAAACCGGTTCCGGCTCCAAACCGGAAATCGCAGGTCATAGCAGATCAGCGGGCAGATTTTCCAGTTTTTGAATGTAAACACCAGCTTTTCACTTCCCGGGCTGAAATTTCTGTCTTCGCCAGCCATCCTGAAAAGGTGGCGTTTGTCGTAAGTGTGTGATTCCCCGCTTGGTAAAACAAAGTATAAGCGGTTAAAGTATTTTCCGTCTTCTTTGACAATATAACTCCCGGTGACGGCACATTTTCGTTCACTGGCTTTGCTGAGCATCCACTTAAAGGTTTTGCTTTTTGGTTCCTCGGCCAGTAATTCAGGCTCCATGGCAAAACCGGTGGTGAACATTTCAGGAAGTATAATGAGATCGGTTTGATCGCTGATGGTGTCAATTAACCTGTCGAAGCGTTGCAGATTTTTTTCGGCATCGCGCCAGGTAAGGTCGGTTTGTACGATGGTGATAATCAGATCTTGCATAGAATTTCAGCAGCTTTTTCGAGTGTTTGCGGGGTTTTGGCGAAACAAAAACGCAGGTGTTTGTTGTCGTCGTGTTTATGGTAAAATGGCGAAAGAGGTACAGCGGCAATCTTATACTCTTTTGTGAGCCTGAAAGCAAAGTCCATTTCTGTTTCGTCAGAAATGTTGCTATAGTCAAGTGTCTGGAAATAAGTTCCGCTGCATGTCAGGGGCTTGAACCGTGAACCGCTTATCAACTTCAGAAATAAATCACGCTTTTCCTGATAGAAGTCAGGCAGATGATGGTAGTTTGATTCGTCTTCAAGAAACTCGGCGATGGCATGCTGAATGGGTGTGTTTGAAGAAAAGACCATGAACTGATGGGTTTTGCGCAGTTCAGTTGTCAGGTTTTCCGGAGCCAGCACAAACCCTGTTTTCCATCCGGTGGCATGAAAGGTTTTACCGAAAGAGCCAACCACGAGGCTCTTAGAGGCAAGCTCAGGGTATTTGCAGAAACTTTCGTGAACAAGGCCGTCAAATATCAGATGCTCATACACTTCATCACTCAGAATGATAATGTCTCTGTTGCGGGTAATCCTGATGAGCTGGTTAATGTCGTCGTGGTTGAGCAGGGTTCCGCTTGGGTTGTGCGGGGTGTTGAGGATGATCATCCTGGTGCGGTTGGAGATCAGGGCAGGAAAGCGTTCCCAGTCAATTTTAAATCCGGGCTGTTGCAGTGTTGCATATTTTACGAGCCCGCCATTAATTCGCACCGAAGGGGCATAGGAATCATATGCAGGTTCAAAAATAATAACCTCGTCATCGGTTCGGACAAAAGCGGAAACTATTGCAAAAATTGCCTGCGTGGCACCGGCAGTGATGGTAATCTCTTTGATGGGGTCATAATCAGCGGCATAGGCTTTTTTAACCTTATTTGCAATGGCCTCGCGTAACTGGGGTACACCCGGCATCGGGGCATATTGATTAAAGCCTTTCTTCATGTATTTGTGAACCAGCGATATCAGCTTTTCAGAAATGGGAAAGTCAGGGAAGCCCTGTGAAAGGTTAATGGCCTTGTTTTCGGTGGCAAGTTGGGTCATTACCGCGAAAATTGAGGTTCCCATGTTGGGTAGTTTGGATCCGACTGGATATGGATAGTTTTCCATGGTAAATGTGTTTAGGCTGCAAAATTAGCATATTTTGCCAAGAGCTTTTCTCAAGCTGACCCGAAGTCAGGAGATGCAAACACTCCTATTTGCAAATTTGATGAAAAAGTACGAAAAAAACTTCAAATAGCTATCTTTGCAGTCAGACAAAAATTTCCACTTATTAAAGTTTAACGCGATCAAATAACGAATTGTATATGAAGAATATGAAAGATTATAATTTCCATGGCAAGAAAGCCCTGATCAGGGTTGATTTCAACGTGCCGCTTGACGATAACCAGAAGATAACGGATACCAACCGCATTGATGCCGCTTTGCCAACCATCCGGGAAATTCTGGGTAAAGGCGGATCGGTAATATTGATGTCACACCTCGGAAGGCCGAAAAAGGGGCCCGAAGACAAACTTTCTTTGAGGCATTTGCTTGGCTATCTAAGTGAGCAGCTTTCGCAGGAGGTTAAATTTGCCAACGACTGTATTGGTGATCAGGCCAAAGAACTGGCCGCCGGCCTGAAGCCCGGAGAGGTGCTTTTGCTTGAAAACCTTCGCTTCTACAAGGAAGAAGAAGCCGGCGACGAGGCCTTTTCCGAAAAACTGGCTTCCCTGGGCGATGTTTACGTTAACGATGCATTCGGAACCGCTCACCGCGAGCATGCTTCAACCGCTGTGATCGCAAAATTTTTCCCTGACGCCAAAATGTTTGGCTATTTGATGGAATCAGAAGTAAGCAGCCTGAAAAAAGTGGTTCATGGCGCTGAACGTCCGTTCACTGCTGTGCTTGGCGGAGCCAAAGTTTCTTCGAAAATCCAGGTGATCAATCATTTGATCGGCAAAGTTGACAACCTGATCATCGGCGGAGGAATGATGTTTACCTTTATTAAGGCGATGGGTGGAAAAATCGGTGGTTCGCTGGTGGAAAACGAACTTGTAGAGGTGGCAAAAAATACCATTGACGGTGCAAAAGCATTTGGAGTAAACCTGATACTTCCGGTTGACACCATTGCTGCTGATGCCTTTGCAAACGATGCAAAACGCCTTGAATGTGATGCCTCGGATATTCCTGCCGGTTTTATGGGACTTGACATCGGGCCAAAATCGAGCAAAGCTTTTGAAGAAGTGATCATGAACTCAAAAACCATTTTATGGAATGGCCCGATGGGTGTTTTTGAAATGTGTAATTTCCAGCAGGGTACAAAATATGTAGCCGATGCCATTGCCAGGGCCACCAAAAACAGCGCTTTTTCATTAGTTGGTGGCGGCGACTCGGTTGCAGCGATCAATAAATACAAAATGGCTGATAAAGTTAGTTATGTTTCAACCGGCGGTGGCGCTATGCTTGAATATATTGAGGGCAGGGTTTTGCCAGGCGTTGCAGCCATTGAAAATGACTAAGTGCCTGTCATGAAGCGTTTTTATCTCTTATTGCTTTCCATCCTCAGCGGATTGCTGTTCAGTTTTGCCTGGCCCATGCACGGCTTGCCAAGTCTCCTCTTTACTGCTTTTGTTCCTCTGCTCATAATCGAAGATTATCTTTGGAGAAGAAGGCATGAGAATTCGGCATTCACGATCACAAGTTACGTTTTTCCGGCCTTTCTGATCTGGAACCTTCTTACAACCTGGTGGATCGTACATTCTACGGCTGTTGGTGCCATACTGGCCATTGCCCTGAATTCAGTTTTCATGACTTTTTGGTTCACACTTTTTCATTTTACACGGCGTACGCTTATAAAACCACCACAAGGATATTTATCGCTGATTTTTTATTGGATCACTTTTGAGTTCATACATCACCACTGGTCACTGAACTGGCCCTGGCTCAGCCTCGGCAACGGATTCAGCGCCTACCCTTCGTGGATACAATGGTATGAGTTTACTGGTATTTTCGGGGGAAGTGTGTGGGTGCTGGCAACTAATTTGCTGATATTTTATGGTTATAAGTCGCTGCAGAAACATTTTACTTTAAACCGGTTTATAAACCGAAGCCTGTGTGTTTTTGCCGTTATTCTGATCCCGGTTTTTATTTCTCAGGTCATCTACAAAGCATGGGAGAAGGAGAGTGGTAACCCTGTTGACATAGTTGTGGTTCAGCCAAATCTTGACCCCTGGCTTGAGCAATACGAGCTTGACCCCCTGGAAGTGGTTGACCGAAACTGGAACCTTGCACTTCTGAAACTTGATGAAAGTGTTGATTTTATTGTATGTCCTGAGAGCGCTATACAGGAGTATATCTGGGAACACCAGATTGAATCTTCTGCCAGTATCAGAAGGTTCAGGAAATATTTGCATGACTTTCCCCGTGCCCGGCTGGTGATTGGTTTATCGTCGAGGAAAATGTATTGGGCCGGCGATACACCATCGCACACCGCAAGAAAGTTCAGGGATGCCGAATTATTTTATGATGCCCATAACACCGCGATCATCCTTGACACTTCACAATCCTATCAACTCTACTACAAATCGAAGCTCACCCCGGGTGTTGAGCAAATGCCGCTGACCCGATACCTGAAGTTCATTGAGGGCTTCGCCTTAGATCTCGGAGGTACGGTGGGAAGTCTTGGTATTCAACGAGAACGTACTCCATTTATAACACATGAAGGGTTGAAAATTGCTACTGCAATCTGTTATGAGTCGGTTTATGGTGAGTTTATGGCGGGATTTGTCAGAAACGGGGCAAATATGATATTTGTGATCACCAATGACGGCTGGTGGGAAGATACGCCAGGTCACCGACAGCATTTGTTATTTTCATCAGTCAGGGCCATTGAAACCCGGAGGGCCATTGCCAGATCGGCCAATACAGGTATTTCCTGTTTTGTAAATAAACGCGGAGACATCATGCAGCCAACGGCATATTGGGAACCCGATGTGATCCGTCAGGTTCTCTATACCGGGGAAGAAGAAACATTTTATGTCAGGTTTGGCGATTATATCGCTCGCATCTCTGCTTTCGGCGCTGTGCTGATGTTGTTGATAACCATCATGCTGAGGCTGAAAAACAGGCATGCGGCTAAAGCCAAATAGGATTTTGATTTTTTATTCAGTTGGCTAAAGCCAACTGCTATACCGGGCCAACCGAATTGAATGATTTAATATACTCTGTGAGTTTTTTATTCCAGTCAGCTTTAGCTGACTGATATGAATGATTTAAAAGAGAGTGGCTTTAGCCACATCAAAAAACAATGAAAATGCTCAAACAAATCCCCCTTTCCGATCTCAATGCCATGAACACCGGCACCCTGATGCAGCAACTCGGCATTGAATACACCGAACTCGGCAGCGATTACATCTGTGGCCGCATGCCCGTTGACCACCGCACAAAACAGCCCGCCGGCCTTCTGCACGGCGGCGCCAGCGCTGCCCTGGCTGAATCACTGGCCAGCATAGGTTCCGTGCTGCTGACTGAGCCGGAAACCCAGGCCATCGTTGGGATTGAGATCAATGCAAACCACCTTCGCAAGGTGAAAGAGGGTTATGTTTATGGTAAAGCTACTTTGGCTGCCAATTCCAGAAAACTTCATGTATGGGAAATCCGCATCAGCGATGAACGCCAGCGACTGGTTTGCCTCTCAAGGCTGACAGTGATGGTGATAGAGAAATAATGATCTCAACCTGGATGTTCAAATGATTGAAAATAAAGGAAATAATAGTATCGGGCCTAAAACATTTGTTTCATACAAACTGCCGGGAATTTCTGATATTTCAATTTTGTATGGTAAAATCAGGACTTTGAATCATGAAGATTTTCATAATCGTCAGGGCTTCATCCTTGCGCCTTTTATTGCTTCTGATTCAAATCCCCCTCTATTTCTTGAGCCGGATTCGGTTTCAAACAAACTTACAAAAATTCCAACATCATTTTTTGAGAAAATAAGGAAAATCAATATTGAAGATGGAAATGATTTTATCTCACCAACAGAAAAACCGGCCTACCTCCGGAAACTTGAAAACCTGATCATGGAATTAAACTGCGGTTCTGCCGAAAAAGTAGTTATTTCACGAACCACTCTCGCAGATCGGATATCGGATCATCAATTATTTCAGTTCTATTATTTACTTTGCGGAACCTACCCTGAGGCTTTTGTTTATCTGGTACATTTCCCACCCTTTGGCATCTGGATGGGAGCATCTCCTGAAACGCTCATTTCATGCGATGGCGAAAAATGCCACACCATGGCACTCGCCGGCACCCGAAAAGCCGGTTCAGAGGGTGAATGGGGATCAAAAGAAAAAGAAGAACAGGCCATTGTGAGCAGATATATTCAGGATATTCTTTTAAAACACCGGGTTCAAGGTCTTCAAATTACCGGCCCTTATACCAGTCAGGCAGGCACCATTGAACATTTGTGCACTGGGTTCAGTTTTAAAATTCCCGATGACAAAACACTGACAAAAATCATTACCGATTTGCATCCTACCCCGGCCGTTTGTGGCATCCCCAAAGAAAAAGCCCTGCAACTCATCAGAAAATACGAAAACCATCAACGGGAATATTACACCGGTTTTCTTGGGCCTTTGAACCTGAATGGCAAAACAGATTTGTTTGTAAACCTGCGCTGCATGAAAATAACCCACAAACAAATGATCTTATTCACCGGTGGTGGGATCACAAAAGACTCGGTTCCTGAAAAGGAATGGGAAGAAACCGAACTGAAAGCACAAACTTTGTTGGCAGTTCTTGAAAAAATACGGAATTTAGCACTTTAATTCCATTTTCATGGATTACAAAGGCAAAGAATCCCTGATCCAACTGGCAGGACTATTGGCAGCAAAAGAGGTGAGTGTGGCCGTAATATCGCCCGGGTCGCGCAATGCACCTGTAATTGCAGCCCTTAACCGGCAGCAGGGCATCCAGTGTGTCAGTGTTGTGGATGAACGCTCGGCTGCCTTTTTTGCATTGGGAATCGCCCAGCAAACCCGCAAGCCTGTTGCCATTTCCTGCACTTCAGGCACAGCAGCGCTAAATTATGCCCCTGCCATTGCTGAAGCGTATTACCAGCAAATTCCATTGATTGTCCTCACAGCCGACCGCCCGCCCGAATGGATTGACCAGGGCGATGGGCAAACCATTCGCCAGCAGAATTTATACGCAAACTATATCCGGAAGAGTGTTCAACTTCCGTCAGAACCATTGGATCGGAATGCATTGCGTTACAATGCCCGTCTTATCAACGAAGCCATTGATGCTGCTACTTTCCCTGTGTCAGGCCCGGTTCATATCAACATTCCTTTATCCGAGCCGCTTTACGAAGAAAACGATAAGCATTCAACGCCCCTTGCTGTAATAGAGGCAGTAAATGCTTTTCCTCAAATCTCATCAGATGCTTATCAGCAGCTTGCTTATCAATGGAATGGTGCCGGATCAAAACTAATGATCACCGGATTGCTATCGCCTGAACCGGCCTTGAATTCATTGCTGAACCGATTGGCAGAAGATGAAACGGTGGCTGTTTTCACTGAAACCACTTCGAACCTCAGCGGACATTTTTTCTTCCCGCATATTGACCGCTTGATTGACGGCATTGAGCAGGAATCTCAGGGCAAGTTCACGCCTGATTTGCTGATCACATTTGGCGGTCATATCGTTTCCCGGAAAGTAAAAGCATGGCTGCAAAAACAAAAACCCAAAGCACATTGGCACATCGCAGCCGATGGATTTCACATGGACACTTTCCGCAGCCTTACACATACCATTCCAATGAAGCCGGCTGATTTCTTCAGCCATTTCATTCAGAAAACCGAACCTGCCAGGGGAAATTACCGGCAGTTATGGCTGGATCACCAGGAAACAAGAACACAAAAACACAGTGCTTACATCAGGCAATGCAAATGGTCTGATCTCAAAGCCTTTCAGATCATACTTGAGCACATGCCGGGCGGATCAATGATACAGGCAGGTAACAGCACGCCGGTTCGTTACCTGCAACTGTTTGACCCTCCCGCAAACACAAACTGTTTTGGCAATCGGGGCGTAAGCGGAATTGATGGATGCACTTCAACGGCCGCCGGCGCTGCATGGGCTAATCCGGCGCTTACAGTTCTTATAACCGGAGATGTGGCCTTCCTGTACGACTCCAATGCTTTGTGGAATCCGAACCTGAGCCCGAATCTGCGCATCATAGTGATGAACAATGGCGGAGGCAATATTTTTCGCATCATCGAAGGGCCGGATACCTTGCCAGAACTGGAAAACTTTATCGAAACCCCATACATTCCGCAAATCCAGCACATGGCAAATATGTTCGGCCTTGATTATTACGCTGTATCCGATGAGAGTGGATTGCGAACATGCCTTCCGCTTTTTCTGGATAAAAACATCCGGAAACCGGCCATTCTTGAGGTCAAAACACAAAACAAAACCAGCGCTGCAGTGTTAAGAGAGTACTTCAAATTCTTACGATCATGACCACAAAACGAGAATGGACAAAATTGAAAGATTATGAGGAAATCCTCTTCGATTTCTTTGAGGGAATTGGCCGCATCACCATCAATCGCCCTCGTTACTACAATGCTTTTACACCTGACACGGTAAAAGAAATGATTGATGCCATGCGCATATGCCGCGAGAACAACGATATCAACGTAGTTGTGATCACAGGCGCAGGCGACAAGGCGTTTTGCAGCGGCGGCGATCAGAATGTGAAAGGGCATGGCGGTTACATCGGAAAAGACGGTGTGCCCCGCCTGAATGTGCTTGATCTTCAGAAGCTGATCCGCTCCATTCCAAAGCCTGTTATTGCCATGGTGAATGGTTATGCTATTGGTGGAGGCCATGTGCTTCATGTGGTTTGCGATCTGAGCATAGCCTCCGAAAACGCCATTTTCGGGCAGGTCGGGCCAAAAGTCGGCAGTTTCGACGGTGGTCTTGGATCATCTTACCTTGCAAGAATAGTAGGCCAGAAAAAAGCACGTGAAATTTGGTTCCTTTGCCGGCAGTATAGCGCTCAGGAAGCGCTGGATATGGGACTCGTAAACAAAGTTGTGCCGTTTGATCAACTTGAGGACGAAGTGGTAGATTGGTCCAAAACCATCATGATGCGCAGTCCGCTGGCGCTTCGAATGCTGAAATACAGTTTCAATGCCGAACTCGACGGGCAGATCGGATTGCAGGAACTGGCCGGAAATGCCACTTTGTTGTATTACTTAACCGAAGAAGCACAGGAAGGGAAAAACGCCTTCCTTGAAAAAAGAGACCCAGACTTTCAGCAATTTCCAAAATTCCCCTGATCAAAAATCCGAAATCCGACTTGTCCGCCGTGGCGGAAATCGAAAATCGGAAATAACCTGCTTGAGCATCATGAATCTAAAATTAAAATACTGGCTTTCTGCTTTCAGGCTGCGCACTTTGCCGCTTGCCCTTTCCACGGTTTCGCTGGGGGCTTTTCTGGCATATTTTGATGGCGCTATTAACTGGCCGGTTTTTATTCTTGCGCTCATAACTACATTGTTCCTTCAGGTACTTTCAAATCTGGCTAACGATTACGGCGATTCATCGCATGGCGTGGATAATGACAACAGGGTCGGACCCAAAAGAGCTGTTCAAAGCGGAAAGATCAGCGCCGCTGAGATGAAAACTGCAATCATCATCTTTACTGCCTTATCCCTTGCTGCTGGAATTCCGCTGGTTTTTATAGGTCTGCAGGGAACCGGAATTGGTGGAAAGATTTTCTTTTTTGCACTGGGTTTGCTGGCCATCATTTCGGCCATTAAGTACACGGTTGGCCGCAAGCCTTACGGATATTACGGCTACGGCGATTTGTTCGTATTCGTGTTTTTCGGTTTGGTTGGTGTGATGGGAACCTATTTTCTGATCTCCAACCGTTTTGAACCCGAAGTGCTGTTGCCCGCTGCTGCCGTTGGCTTTTTGAGTGTTGCAGTGCTGAACCTGAACAACATGCGCGACCGTGAAAATGATGCGAAATCCGGGAAATTTACATTGGTAGTCAGGCTGGGGATACGTGCTGCCCGCATCTACCATCTTGTGCTTGTGAGCGCTTCCGTTGCTTTTGGCCTTCTGTACATGATCATTAATTACCGCTCGCCCTTCCAGATGTTTTTTTTGGTAACCGTACCTTTTTTCTGGATGAATGTTTACGGCGTTTTTCATCACACCATTCCCGCCGAACTGGATCCTTACCTGAAACGCCTGGCCCTGACAACTTTTGCTTTCTCCCTGATCTTCGGCCTCAGCCTGATTTTTTAATTTTGCTTTACGATCCTTCTGGCGATGCTCAAAGCAAACTATCATAAACACATTCTGAAATTCAATTTTCCGGCAGGCACCTCACGTGGAGTGCTCAGTGAGAAAACCTCCTGGTTTATTGATCTTTATGACGAGCAGAACCCAAAGGTCGCCGGCAGAGGAGAATGTAGCCTGATCAAAGGATTAAGCCCAGATCCGGAAACCGGCTATGAAGAAATGCTGGCACACGTCTGCTCTGAGCCACACCGGTTTTTATCCTTTTCTGAACCTGATTTAGACAGCTTCCCTTCAATACGTTTTGGCCTCGAAATGGCCTGGAAAGACCTGAGTGGAGGCGGAAAAGGAGTGCTTTTTGAATCAGATTTCACCGAAGGCCTTAGCGGAATTCCCATCAATGGCTTGATCTGGATGGCGCCTAAACAAAATATGTTACAACAAATCAAACAGCGGATTGATGAGGGTTTTACCTGTATCAAAATGAAAATCGGGGCTTTGGATTTTGACGAGGAAATTGATTTGCTGCGTTTCATACGGAAAGAATTTCATCCGGATATCATTCAACTCCGCGTTGATGCCAATGGCGCGTTAACGCCTGATGAAGCCTTGGAAAAACTCAAAAGACTTTCTGACTTTCAACTTCATTCCATTGAGCAGCCCGTCAAACCCCGAAACTGGCAAATCATGGCTGCATTGTGTGAGCAAACTCCCCTGCCCATTGCCCTGGATGAAGAATTGTTTGCGCTGGGCGCTGATGCCAACAAATCAAACCTGCTGAAAACCATTATACCCCAATATCTTGTGCTGAAACCTTCCATGCTGGGTGGGTTCGAAAAAACACAGGAATGGATTGATCTTGCTGATTCAATAAACATTGGCTGGTGGGTCACCTCAGCACTGGAATCCAACATCGGGTTGAATGCACTGGCGCAATGGACCTACACCCTTAATAATTCTATGCATCACGGATTAGGAACCGGGAAATTGTTTTCGAATAATGTGCCGGCGAAATTGTTTATTGAAAACGGATATTTGCGTTTTCACCCAAACGTTTAACCAAAACCCCAAACAATGAATGAATTATTCCGAAATAAATATCGAATTCCATCGGTACGATTACAATCATGGGATTATGCAAACGAGGGAATGTATTTTATAACCATCTGTACGGCAGGCCGTGAATGTTTTTTTGGGAATATTATTGATGGAATAATGAATTTATCGGAAATTGGTCAGATTGCATATTCTGAATGGTTCAAATCACCTGAATTGCGCCCGGATATGGATATTAATTTGGGCGAATTTGTTGTAATGCCCAATCATATTCACGGAATCATAATCATTGGCAAAAACCCCCGTAGAGACGCCATGCATGGCGTCTCGGAAACAAATAATAACCCGGATAATTCAAAGAGAGACGCCATGCATGGCGTCTCTACGAGCAATTATAAAAACAAATTTGGGCCGCAACGTAAAAATGTATCATCCATATTGCGTGGTTATAAATCTGCTGTAACAACCTATGCGCGTAAAAACAACATCATTTTTGGTTGGCAAACCAGATTTCATGATCATGTAATCAAATCCGTTAATGAATATGACCGCATTTCACGATATATTGCAGAAAATCCGATGAAATGGGATCAGGATAAATTTTTCCCCGATCGTCACCGTAGAGGCGCCATGCATGGCGTCTCAAAAACAATTAATGAATTATCGAATTCGAATGGAGGCGCCATGCATGGCACCTCAAACACCAATAATGAAATAACGAATTCGATCAGAGACGCCATGCATGGCGTCTCTACGGCCGGTTTGGAATTCATTGAATCGTGGAAATCCGGCCAACAAAATTTCACCCTGCAAACATCCGGTTCAACCGGAAAACCAAAACAAATACGGGTCAGCAGGCAATCTATGATCCGCTCTGCAGAATTGACCGGACAGGCACTGAATCTAAAAAATGGAGATTCAGCCCTATTGTGCATGCCCGTGGATTTTGTAGCCGGCAAAATGATGCTGGTTCGGGCAATGGTTTTGGATCTTAACCTCATAATGGTAAAACCTTCTTCAAATCCTTTAGCACAGATTGACGAAAATTTGCAGATTGATTTTGCTGCAATGACCCCAATGCAGGTTATTGAAACATTTAAGGGCAGCGATTCGGTAAATAAACTGAGGAATATCAAGAAACTGATCATTGGAGGCGCCCCGCTGAGCCTTCAACTTGAGCAGGAATTGCAGCAATTGCCCGGCGAAATTTTTGAAACCTATGGCATGACCGAAACCCTTACTCATATTGCCCTGCGAAGAATAAATGGAAGGCAAAAGAGCGATCTGTTTACTGCACTTCCCGGTATCGCGATCCGGACGGACGAACGCGGATGCCTGGTTATTCATGCCTCTCATCTGGATCAAACAGAAGTGATCACCAATGATTTGGTTGAAATTGTTGATGAACAAAATTTCAGGTGGTTGGGACGTGCAGACAATGTGATCAACAGTGGTGGGATCAAAATTTTTCCGGAAATAGTGGAAAAGAAACTGGAAGGATTATTCGCACAGCGATTTATCATTGCAGGTTTCCCTGACGCAAAACTTGGCGAAAAAGTAGTCATGGTCATAGAAAGTGCAAGCACTCCGCTATTTGAAGCCACATCAGATCTGATTGCGCAAAAATTAGAGCGCTATGAAAGACCTCGCGATGTCTTCTTCCTCAAGAAATTCCCGGAAACATCCGGCGGCAAGATTTTGCGAGGTGAAGTGAAGCGCCTTCTGAAATACAACAGGCCAGATTTATCTTTATGAAAACACACCGCGCAAACGTTTATATCCTTCCTGACTGGCGCGAATTTTATCACCGTTTTTCATCAGCACAAGGTGGGTGCTTTTTTCATATAATTCTATCGAACTGATAAAAGAAAGGTTGGCAATATACTTCCGGTGGATACGAATAAAGTTTTCCTCAGGCAAGTGGCTTTCATAGTACTTCATGGTTTTCTCTTTCAAATGGCGACCCATTTCGGAATGTATCATCACGTAATCATCCTGTGCTTCAAGGTAGTATATCTTTTCAACCGGGATTACAATGATTTTCGACCCAAGCCTGGCTACAACCCGGCTCAGTTGTTTTTCGGTGTTATCCAGATGTAGCTGAAGGGTTTCCAGAGGTTTTTGCTGGTCAGGGCCTGTTTTTTTCTCAATCCTTTCTTTCGCTTTGGTAAGGGCTTGCTTGAAGCGGTCTTTTGAAAAAGGTTTTAGCAGATAATCAACGGCGTTTTGCTCAAATGCTTTCAGGGCATATTGGTCGTAGGCGGTAGTGAATATGATTTCAGGTTTGTTTTCCAGCACATCGAGCAGTTCAAACCCATCTACTTTTGGCATCTGAATGTCAAGAAAAACCAGATCGGGATTTGTTTCCTGAATTACTTTGAGCGCTTCAAAGCCATTCTGGCATTCGGCAATGATTTCCACGTCAGTGCAATCGCCCAGATAATTGCGCACCAGCTCTCGCGCCAGCGCTTCATCGTCAACAATAATTGTTTTAAGTTTTGACATTAGCCGGAATTTTTATTGATACTTCAAATTCTGAACCCTTGTTGTTTACCTGCAACAAGCCGGACTCATTATATATGGTTTCTAGCCTGCGGCCCACATTTCTCAGCCCAGTGCCTGTTCCTTTGCGAGAAGTATTTTCAGGCTCGAAATTATTGCTGATAATTATATTCAAATAGTTAGGGTCAACAAAAACCATCAGTTTTATTTCTGACTGGCCTTCTGAGTCGTATACACCATGTTTAACAGCATTTTCAATCAGAGGTTGCAGAATCATGGATGGGATCATCCACTGCAACCCCTTTTCATCAATTTCCTGGTTTATTTTCAGCTTGCCCGAAAACCTTACCTGCTCAATATCAAGGTATAACCTGATATGATAAAGTTCTTTTTCGAGTGTGTTTATCATCTCGCCCTGCTGGCTCAGTGAATAGCGCATGAATTCCGAAAGTTTGATCACCATTTCCTGTGCTTGCTCCGGGCGGGTCATAGTAAGGGAACTTATTGCATTCAGGCTGTTAAACAAGAAGTGAGGCCTGATTTGCGATCTCAGCATGTCCAGCTCGGCTTCTTTGAGCATGGTGGTCAGCTGGGCTTCCTTTCTGATCTTTTCCTGTAATTCCCTGAAACTGGCAACAAGGTAGTATATCGTAATGAGCAGACCGTAATATAGTATGCCGCTGAGAACGCGCATTGTAAGCGAGCGTTGAAGAAAATCGCTATATAGTTCGTCGGTTTTTGTGGTCAAACCTAAGAGGCTGTAGCTCACCAACAACCAAATAATCAGTAAAATGGCGCCGGTGGTAAGATGCTGGAAAAGAACCTCAAAAACACTTTTTCTTTGAAGTTGCGAGAATTTTATGCTGAACCACAATCCGGTACCAAGTATAGCGAATGTGAAATTGAAAATCATGGAATCTGCAAAAGCCGCCCCTGCTTCAATTTCGTAGCCGCTGTATAGCACAAAAAAGTGAATAAGCGCAACTACAATCCACATGAGGATGTAGAGGAATTGCATTCGGAATTTATTGAACAGGGCGATCATAGAGAATTACTGTCAGAGATTAATTACACTGAACCGTTAAGCATTTGGAAAAGATGCAACACTAAATATTCTCGTTAATATAAAAGAAGTCCTGGCAATGATTGATGAGAATTAAAAACTCTTTACCTCTCCTCCTCCAAATACTGTTACACCCTTTATCAGCAGGGTTTTGTTTACATCAATCTGCGCGGGATTACGCTTGTCTTCATAGCCGCCAAAAATGTTGAATACCTCCACTTTGACGTTCCAGTCGTAGGGTACAAGAAGTGAAATACCTCCGAAAACACAAACCACTTCCAGTTCATTAACACCGGGAGCCAGGGTTACGGTAGTCATGTTGAGTTTTGACCCTCCGAAAACGGCCAGTATTTTGCCTCCTTTGAATGAGTCGGAATGGATCGAGCGTTCCGATCCGGCAAAAACAGCAACATCTTCAATCAAATCGTCATTTTCGCTCACTTTCAGTATCCTGCGTTTTGAAAAAAAACTGAAAGATGAAAACACCAGTGCCAGTCCCACAAGAATAATCAAGGTAGGAAGCGCTACTTGCCAGAAGCTTAGCGGCACGCCGTAAATTTTTGCGACGAGGAAGAATCCGCCGACTATCATCAATAAAAATCCCCATGCTTTTGAATGCCCGAAAGTATTAATGAAGCCAATAGCTATAATCAGCATCTGCCAGGAAAAGATAATGCTGGAAACGGATCTGTCTAAAACATTCAGATTGCGCAACATTAAGGCTATACCTGCCACTAATACAAGAATGCCAAAAGCAACAGTTTTGTTTTTCCAGGTTTTTTGACGGGTTTCGATGTCATGAGTTTCCATAATAATACATGTTAGTTTCGGGCAAAAGTAATCCCAATCCGATAACCTGAATATAAAAAATCGGTAAATTGATGATTTTTACGGACGAAAGGCCTAAAAGCGGAATTTATTCCGGGTCCTTTATGCAGCGAATAGATAAGCCAAACTCTTTCTCTTCATATAATATGTCAACAAAAGAGCTTGATTCAAGGGAAATGAAACCGGCTGTTGTTGGTGATTCTTCTGTTGAAGACCACCAATTCGCATCTCTGCCGCTTTCCTTATAAGTTCCGTCCTTATGGCGCAGCCCGCCTGGTAATCCTGAAAAACCACTTTCATTTGTAGCAAGCCCAAAGTAGGATGGCGGCCAATGCTTTGTTCCTTGCTCTTTCATTTTAACACCGGCAAACTGATCTCCCCCCAGATAAGTTCTCAGCGCCATCCATTCAGAAATTTCCGGAACCCTCCAGCCGGCAGGACATATACCGCGGCTGTCGTTTACGGCATACCAATTGTAAAAAGCCCCGTATGGCACTCCGAATTTAAGTTTATCGTTATCATAAAAACACATTCCGGCACTCGTAAGGTTGCTCCAGTTTGTCGGGTCTTCAACCATATTAATATTGTCGCCGTTTCTGAACCGCTCAGCCCTTAGGTTCTCAGCCATCCAGGTTTGGGTGCCGATGGTAATTGTTTTATAAGCATTGCCGTCAACATCGGTTATTGTTCCTGAGAAGTTATTAGGGATTACTCCCAGTGCATACAAGATTCCATCAACGTACGATTTATTTACGGCGTCCTTATTGTACACCGGAGGTGCCAGATTGGAAATTGTCTGGTTGCCGGCGTCGTTTCCTTCAGAAAGTACTGCATACAATGTCGGGGTTACTATTCCTGTTCCGCCCTGATGTATTATGGTCCCTCTTACATCCATGTCTCCGTAGAAAAGGAATCCATCACCGTTTCTAAATACAAGCGGTTTACCCTGCACACTTTGTTCGTCTTCAAAATAATCCCATTCAATGGCAGCGCCTGGCTCTCCGATATCAGGGTTCCAGAAATAATAAGCGGGATTGGCCTGACCCTGAAAGCTGGATGTATCAGGCATTGCTATAACATAACCCTGAAATCCGATCCCAAGGCTTTGCGTTCCAAGTTGTATCGGGTTGCCATCGTCATCAAACCACATATCTCCCATTCCCTGGAGTACAGTCATTTTTGAGCCGGCGTAATCACCGTTCTCTGCAATGTATTCCTTGAAAATAATATGATGGGAATCCTGTCCGATTTTGTGGCCGAAATTTTTAAAGGAAATTTTTCCCGATCCGTCAACTTCCATAAACAAGATACCATCAACGGGATGTTGTGCATTGTAAACGTAGCCATGCAGGCTGCCAGACCAGTTTTCTTCGCTACTATCTGTCATAAGGCCGGCAAAAGCAGCCGTATTAATTGATGAACCAATAAAGTCAAAACCGCTTCTGCGCGATTTGAACCTCATCATGCTTCCCGATCCGGGAGTCTTATTTCCATAATAGTAAAGGCTGAGAACTTCGTTAATCTCAGGCTCACTATTACCTTTGTATGCATATGTCTGTCGCCCGAAAGTATAAATATCACCTAGTATTAAAAAACCCTGTGAATTAATAGAATCATTGTAGCCATGTAAAATCATTCCTTTTTGCTCTATATCATGGCTGGCAAATATCAGCCCGTGTAGCCCAATGTCTTGTTCATCCCATACCATGAGCCCTTGCGATAATAGTACAGGAGTCCATTGCTCAACTTTATCTTTACTCTCATCCAACTCCACCATCTGATAGGCCCTTATTACTGGCATGTAGCCGTTGCTTTCACCAAAATTTTCAATATTGATCTGAACATATGCTTCTTCCTGACGAACCACATTCAGGTTGCCGGTTATTTGAGTGGTCTCAGCAGCTATAACATATGCTGACAAGGGTTTAGTCAGACTGTTTTCGTCAACCATTAAGAAGTATAAGGTATCACCTGTGAAACTCATTGCCATAATATGCCCGGAATTATTCTTATGAAAAGCAATAAATGCATCAGAATCCAATTCGGGATCCGAATCGGAATGACCTCGTATCAGCAATCCATTTTGTATTCCAACCATGTTGAATTCCCCGGCGGTTGACCGGATCAGGTTTATGGTCTGGCCATTGAGCAAACTGCCATTTACTTCAGTCTGCTCAAATCGCAATGCCCCGCCTTCATCATCTGAACCAAACTCAGAACCAAATCCTGCCCTGATAGTTTGTTCGCTAAGATTTAGGGTTCGGGTCGCGCCTTCATAAGGTACGTAGTCAGCTTCGTAATAATGATAAAGTTTCATCCATTCGGCGCCGTTATAATAGTAAAAGGCATTGTCTCCTTCAGGGCCATTTGATGAAACGTAGATCAGAAGTCCGGCAGGTGGCTCCTGTGGTCGGTTGTTAAAGTCAATACGAGGGATCAAAATCCCTTTGTTAAGCGACTGCACATCAAGCATTGCAGATTGATCAGGATCAGCGCCGTCAAGATTGATGGCAACCTGGGCATAACCCAGGGTCATGTAGATGGCAAAGAAGCAAATGATTGTTAGCGATTTGGTTTTCATGATAGATATGATTATGGTTCCCCATTCGGGCAGGGAACCGTTAATTAATCGCAAAAATTACATACCGGGAACCCGATCAGCTACCATAAACTACCGCTGCAATTATACGATCCTGTCTCGCTGCTGGTAACACCCGATCGTATCCCTCTTACATATATTATCAAACCACTGTTGTCACCACAACAATATGATCCTGAACCCGGAAAATCCACGCCATTTGCCCCAATTCCATTCACCCAGCTGGTCTGGATTTTGGTGTCCCTCCATTGATACATTACGCCAGGTTCAGGATTGGTTATTGTGAAAGTTACAGCAGTATTGTTGCCAACACATAAGCCTGTAGTATTAACAGTTTCTATGGTAACCGGTTGAAAAGTGCCTGAGGTTAGCATTGTTGCTGGTGAATTTCCACAATTACTATATGCCCAGACATATAAATTGTATGTCTGGCAACAATTTAGCCCTGTTTGATTAAAGGATGTTGAGGTTCCGTTATCAGTGGCCGAGTTGTAGTCATTAGTAGTATTAAATCTATAGCCTGATGCACCTGAAACGGCATTCCACCTCCAGGTGATGTAATCTGGCCCTGTGGTATGAGAGCCTTGAGTGGGGGCGGTGGGCGGACTGATTACTCCAAGTGTGGCCGCACTTGAAATGGCATCATACCGGTTACAGCCGGGGTCGTGAACAACGCAGCGGTATTGATAACCATTGATCGAAGACGGAATATTTGTAATTTCCAGTGTGTTTGTTTGATAACCAAAATAAGTTGGATTACTTCCCCCCGTGGTAATGTTAACCCATCCTGTTCCCGAATCTAGCTGCCATTGGTAAGATACCATTGACTGTCCTGCCCCTGTTATGCTGAAATGGGCGCTTCCGTTTTCGCAAACCAATGAATTCAGCGGTTGTTGCGTTATGTGTGGATATACTGTAAGTGTAGCCACATTTGAGGTTGCCGGTGGTGCACAATATCCACTGACGATGCAGCGGTATTGGTATCCATTGTTATAAGGCATAATATCGTTTTCCAGGAATAGTGTGTTGCTGTTAAAACCAGTATAAGTTGGTTGTGTCATGTTGCCGGTAATGTTAACCCATCCGCTTCCTGTATTCACCTGCCATTGATAGGTCAATGGACCGGCTCCGCCTGCGTGAACAACAAATTCTGTTGTATAACCGGTACACATTGATACATCGTTTGGATGAACAGTAATGGCAGGGGGTAAATATGAAATTGGAGTAATGGATTGCTCCTGGCTTTGGCCACAGGAGTTAACAGCAACAACTGAAATGTCGGCTGAGCCGAGATCTGTATGAACGGTAATACTGTTGGATCCATTTCCATTTTGAATGAACCATAATCCGATTTGTCCCTCTACTGTCCATTGATATGAAATGGCTCCCGGAACAGGTTCAATACTATAAATCTCAAGTGTTTGTGGGCATGGGCTTGAATTGCCTGTTATTTCTGAAGGTTGAGCAGGCACTCCAGGCGTTGGTGCAACAACCATAGTCTGTGGCTCACTGTTTCCGCAACTGTTGTAGGCAGTTACGTTTATGCTCCCCGATGCAGAGCCGGTGGTAACAATAATCCCGTTAGAGCCTTGTCCGCTGGTAATCTCCCACCCTTCAGGTACTTGCCAGGTATAATTGGTTAACATCAATTCCATCACAGAATATGAGATGCCTGGTGTATTCTGGCATGGGTTTTCAGGCCCGTTGATAGTGTTGGGTTGTTCCGGTGGGGACATGCAGTCTTTAATACAACGCACACTTGAACCTTCGCCTCTTGGATGTGTTGCCATATTCGCACCATCACTATCAAGGACTCTCAGTAATCTTGCATTGTCTCCCGCTATTGCTGAACTCCAATATTGGCATTGCGATCCGGACCCGCTTATTGTGCCGGCTCCATGATGCCGGTAGCCTGCGGCAGGTAACTTTAACGCACTGCTATATGCCCCCAGCAGATTATTGCTTAGAAATACTGATTTTTCGGTTTCCCATTCCAGCTCCGTTGGAATCCGCCATCCTGAGGGGCATGGATTGTTAATGCCATTTTCGCCTTGCCAGAGGTTGTCGTTTTTCGGGCTGCGCCAATCAATGCCTCCATGGATAAAATCACCATGGCCAGGAATATCTGAATTGCTTTGAGTGTTGGTTAGTTCGCTTGAGCGAAGTTGGTGCCCGTCAGTCAGGCGGCCCCACTGATACAAATTCCCGTAGGATTGCACATCATTAAATGCTGTAGCGACGCGGCTGGCGCCAAGGTTGCGGTCGAACCAGCAGGTACCATACTGCCCGTTTACAGTTCCGTAAGTAACCCATTCTTCGCCATACTTAAAAGATAAATCATCTCCGCATTCCGTCCAAATCGCAACATTAAGTGAGCTTGCAGGGCTGTTGCCACAAGCATTATTGGCTGTAACGGTAATCAAACCTGAGCTTGTTCCGGCATTCACTGATATCTGATTTGTTCCTTGTCCGGATTCGATGCTCCAGCCTTCTGGCACTGACCAATTAAAGGTTACTCCTGATTGATTTTGAACGCTATAAGGGAGTTCGTTACTATTGGCGGCAGGGTTGGTGGGGCCGTTGATCGTGGATGGTTGCTGCGGGGTTTCACTACAGGTTCTTACGCAACGCAAGGAAAGAGAAGCGGTCTTGTCCATTCCTGTGAAGGTGCCGCCAAATATATCTCCGAAATTGAATCTAAGTTGACGAAATATTGTGTGTGAAGAACTAAATTCTGATGCAGTCTGGAAGTATGTGTATTCACCCAAACCATAAAAGGCTGATGCAGCACGATATCCACCTGGGAGCCCATTAAATCCGTAATCGTCCGTTCCATAATGGGTTGAATGGGAGTTCCACCGTGGGTGCGTAGTCGTTGCACAAAATCCACCCTCAGGAGAATCTACCTGCCTGCAGGATTTTAAACGATTTCCTTTAACAGTGTTGCCTCCTGAAACATTATTTGCAAGCACATCCCATTCAGCATGACTGGGTATATGCCAGCCATCCGGGCAAATCCCCTGAACGCCACTTGGACTGGTATTGCTTGTAGGCGATCCGTTCATCACCGTAATCCAGGAATAGAGGCCTCCATAATTATCACAATTTGTCGAAGAGTTGCTGTAGCAAAGCCTTGTGATATTTTCTCCTGTTGCGGTCCTTGTTACTTTAAGGCTTTCTGCCATCCAGCATTGATCTCCAATTTGGGTAGTATTATAAACATTACCGTCAATATCGGTAACAGTGGGAGATAATGGACAGCAAAACAGTTCTTTCGTTAACTCTGTAACTTCAGAATATCCACAACTGTTGTAAGCCCAAACAAAAAGACTATGTATTTCAAGGCATTCCAGGCCATTTTGAACGTAATGTGAGTTAGTTCCATTATCGGTGGCTGTTTGGTAATCGTTAACCGTGTTATACTTGTAACCCATTGGTTGTGGTAAGGCAATATCATTCCATCGCCAGGTTATTTGTTGCCCTGCAGCGGAATGTGTGCCAGAGACCGGAGCAGGCGGGAGGTTCATAATACTGAACCAGCCAGATCGGGTGTAAAACTGCAAGGTGTGAGAGGAAGTGTTGTAAATGATCAGTCCAACGGCAGGGTTAATCTGGTTACGCTCAGTATCGGTTAAGCGTGGTATAAGAATGCCATGATTTCCCGAAGATACGTCAAGTACCGCACTGGGATGAGGAGGTTCATCCGTTAAGTTAATGGCTATGCCACCGGGCTGTGTAGTTCCGGCGGTAATCACTGAACTGATGGCATCCTGACATGCTGCTTGCCAACCTGCGCCATCATAAAAGCTCAACCTGTCGCTGTTGACACAATAGAACAACAATCCTGTTGCCGGATTTTCTATGAACTCTCTTTTGGTTCTGGGAATAAGGATGCCTTTTTCTGATGAGGATACATCAAGCATAGCCGATTCTTCTGCGCGCTCTCCTTTCAGGTTAATGGCCACGCCTTCGTCAAATGCTAGGGAGCCGGTAGTTGTGGTCAGAAATGAAGCCGCCACTTCATTCCAGTTACTGCCATTCCAATAATTCAGCCGTTCGCTGGTGGTGTTAAAAATAATAAGCCCCTGGGTTCTTGAAGGCATCATATCGCGTTCTTCTTGAGAGAGTCTTGGGATAAGAACCCCTGCTTTGTCGCTTTTTACATCCAGCATTGCAGATGCATGAGGCGGGCTTCCATCGGTGTTGATGGCGGTTTGTGCTGTTAAAGCTCCATGTAACGAAACGATGAATAAAACTGTCAAAAAACCTGATGATTTCATGATTTTATATCTTGATGTAAAATTGGACAACAAAGAACTCGTGCTAATCAATCACACCACATAATTTCTATATCTGTTCTGTTGGTTTTTAGAAGGATAAGTTTGAAAACACTAAAGCATCACAAACCCAGTAGCTATGCCGTACTTAATGGCAATCACATCTTCATAGTACCATGCTTAAAAAGTTATGATATGAAATTGGCTTACATGATAATCACTTTCCGTACAATCACCTGCTTTTCCCCTAAAACCCTTATCAGATAGATTCCCGGTTGTGGTTGGAATCCAAACCGGTGCATACCCGGGGTAGGGGCTTTGAAATACTGTACAAGCCTTCCACCAGCATCATACACCTGGATATCTGCTTTGGTTTGCCAGGGGTTTACCACGTGCAGCATGGCATTGGCATGATAAACTATAGGTTTAGCCACATACTGCTGGTCGGTTCCAACTGTCATGAAATGCAAAAGAAAACGATCTTGTGGGTCACCGGGCCCGGCGCTGAAATGATAACTGTCGTATTGTGTAAGATCATGCAAAGTGCCTGTGTGAAGGTCTTCAAGAATTACCTGTTCAAAAAATCCTGTGCCTGTTGAAGATAGGGTATATATGGCTTTGACTCCTGCTTTGAAACCTACAGGCACAACCGGATGTGTGTTTATGTCGGTCAGGAAGCTGATACTCCAGTTTTCGTTATGTTTTTTTGAATACAAACCGGGGGCTTCCTGATACATACTGAACATCTTTTCTGCACCTCCCCGGTCGTTTTGGTGGCCGAACTCGATAATAATCTCATCGCTGTAGCGATTTGCCTCGCTGCTGATGGCAAGTTGTAGAAGTCCGGGACTATCTTTCTGGGATTTCAGCCATTCCTGATTCGAATGCATTCGAATACTATTGTTCATTGTTAAAGTAGCGCCATGATTCTCAGCTCTAACCCAGAAAGCCTGCATAGGAGGAATGAAGCGACTCACTCCGTTATGGGCATAGTCTGATGTAGAGGCGCTGTTGTGGGCGCCATAATTTCCAATATCATCATTCCATATCCACATATTGTATCCCGCAGGACTAATGGTTGAGTCAGGAGTTTGAAGATTGTTGCGCCCACCCCATCCGCTTTCTGCTTTCCAGTCAATGGAAGATGGATATGGATTTCCTACCATATTGAAGCCTTCATATTGATCATCAGGGTGTGCAAGACGCTGCAAAGCAAAGCTATATTCACCCTGGTTCATGTGGCCTGAAAAGACTTTTGTCTGCGGATTTCCGTCTTCGAAGGGATAGGCAGCTAAATAACCAAAATAGGGATGGAAAATATTTGTCACCCCTCCAACATTGTTCACATCATCCCATGTGGGCCATATTGATTGATTTGTATAACTCACCCAGGTCTGAGCTGGTTCATGCCATGCATAGAAGCTGCCATCATCAAAGCCGCTTGTGATACTTTGCGCTGTCACCGGGCTGGATAGCATGTGCCAGGCCCACTCATCTCCGGCAATGTCTCGCTCGATTGTTGCAGCCACGCTTGCACTTTGATGAAGAAGAGATGCTCCTGGCCTCATTGTGAAACCATCTGCTCCGTTCTCATTGGTAAAGGTTCCGGATATTGTCACGTATTTACAGCCTGTTACGCAATCACCAAGCACAACCCTGCTGCCCGGAATGATTCTAACATCGTTAAAAGTAGTAATTTCCGGGCCATTGATCTTCTGACCGGGGTTGGAAATAAACCTCACTTCACCTTCAAGTTGCAGATTCGTTTTGTGATTTATCCAGTCGCCTTTAAGATTTATTACACCATTGAGCTTAATATCTCCGTCTGTTTTGTTGATTAAATCGCCCATAACAGTTATGTGCGCCCCCTCAGGAACGACAAGCACAGCATTATTGCTGACAACCTGAGAAAAGGTATTAAGACTTGCTGTTAACCACAGGAAGAAGAAAAGAATTCCTTTGATTACCCGATGTTTGTTTTTCATGGCTTTTGGTTTGAATGATGATTTAATGCCACAAATTTATAAAAAATGCTCAATTGCAAATAAAAAATATTTATTTTATTAAAGTTTCATTTGCAGATTATTTGTTCAATATGCAAAGTGTGTTGAATATTAACTAGTATAAAAATTTATCAATATTGATTTATTTTTAACCAACATACTAATAGTATTATTGTTTTAGCATCTGTTCTATTGTTTTATATATTAGAAATTCTTATTGTGCAATAATTTAGAATATTAACCGCTGTGCTAAATCTTAAAAATCAGCAACATAGTTATTGTATTGAAATCTCAAAATATGTGTAACAGATAAATAGATATATTTGAAAATTTGTTAAAAGGAATTGACCGCATCACATGTAAAATATGTTTACATTATAAATTTAAAATTTTACAGTGCCTGCCTTGGGTATTGTTATGTTAAAGATTTAGTAAGGTTCTAATCTCCTGCATAGAATATTATTAATAATAATTTGGATAATAATTTCTATTCTATTAATCGGGGAGTGTTTATTGGAGTTTAGCTATCCTGAAACAGAATGAACCAGGTTTTCTAACCCTTCAATTCAGAATGATTTTTTTTTGAATTGGTATTGATAGTGCTTAAGGCTGAGCAAGAGGTATTTTTACTACTTTTGCAAACTATTTATAAATCAGGGCAAATTTATACCCGATGAAAGGAAAATACACGGAATATAAGCAACTTAACCTTACAGGCATCGGTAAGGAAATACTCAAATACTGGGAAGAACACAAGATTTTCGAAAAAAGCCTTGAGATACGCGAAGGCCATGCGCCGTTTGTCTTTTATGAAGGGCCGCCTTCTGCCAACGGGGTTCCGGGAATCCACCATGTAATGGCGCGTGCCATCAAAGATATTTTTTGCCGCTACAAAACCATGAAAGGCTTCCATGTAGCCCGTAAAGCCGGTTGGGATACCCACGGCTTGCCCATTGAAATGGCCGTGGAAAAAACACTTGGAATCACAAAAGATGATATCGGGAAAAAGATTTCCGTTGCCGATTATAATGCCCGGTGCCGTGAGGAAGTCATGAAATACAAAGACCTATGGGATGACCTTACCCGAAAAATCGGATATTGGGTTGATCTCGGGGATCCATACATTACTTTCGAAAACAAGTATATTGAATCGGTGTGGTACCTGCTGGCAAAGCTTTATGAAAAAGGGCTGCTTTATAAAGGATATTCCATACAGCCTTATTCACCGGCTGCCGGAACCGGCCTCAGCACACATGAACTTAACCAGCCTGGTTGCTATCGCGATGTAAAGGACAATACCGTAACTGCACAGTTTAAAGTAGTCAGGAACGAGAAAAGCGAATTCCTCTTTAAAGATGCATCAGGTGACGTGTTTGTGCTGGCATGGACTACCACACCCTGGACTTTGCCCAGCAACACAGCCCTGGCAGTAGGCAGGGAAATAGACTATGTTCGTGTAAAAACTTTCAACCCGTATACCTTCCTGCCCATTACCGTTATTCTTGCCAAAGATCTGTTTGAAAGGTTTTTTCCTGCGAAGAACGCAGAGTTACAATTGAGCGATTACGAACCCGGACAAAAAAATATCCCTTATGAGGTACTTGGTGAGTGCAAAGGCAAGACACTTACCGGGATGCGTTATGAGCAATTGCTGCCTTACGCCCAGCCCGAAACCGGTGATGCGTTTATTATTGTTCCCGGAGATTTTGTGACCACCGAAGATGGAACAGGCGTGGTACATATTGCACCCAGTTTCGGCGCTGACGACTTCCGTACCGGGAAACAATATGGTCTTGGTTCTTTAACCATGGTTGATAAGCATGGCCGTTTTATTGATGCAATGGGTGAGTTTGCCGGCCGCTATGTCAAATCAGAATATGATCCTGACTTTGATCCCGAAAAGGATGATAATGTTGACATTGATATTATTGTCAAGTTGAAAAAGGAAAACCGCGCCTTTAAGTCAGAAAAATACGAGCACTCTTATCCACATTGCTGGCGCACCGATAAACCAATTCTTTACTATCCCCTTGACTCATGGTTCATCAAAACCACTGCCCTCAAGGACCGGATGATTGAATTGAATAAAACCATCAACTGGAAACCCGAAGCCACCGGAACCGGTCGTTTTGGAAACTGGCTTGAAAACCTCGTTGACTGGAACCTGAGCCGTTCACGTTTCTGGGGAACGCCTTTGCCAGTGTGGTGCAGCGAAGATGGCAGCGAACAGATTTGTATAGGTTCGGCCAGGCAACTGAAAAAAGAAATTGAGAAAGCTGTTGAAGCCGGTTTTATGAAAACCAATCCACTGGCCGGATTCAACCCTGATGACCAAAGTGATGAAAATTATCAGGGCTTCGATCTGCACAGGCCTTATGTGGATGAGATTGTACTTGTTTCGCCTTCTGGTAAACCCATGCGCCGCGAAGCCGATCTGATTGACGTGTGGTTTGACTCAGGCGCTATGCCTTATGCACAATTCCATTATCCGTTTGAGCGCGGCAACGAGCTTGAAGATTATTTCCCTGCCGATTTCATTGCCGAAGGCGTGGATCAGACCAGGGGCTGGTTCTTCACACTGCATGCCATCGCCACCATGGTTTTTGACAATGTTTCCTTTAAAACTGTAGTTTCAAACGGACTTGTGCTCGATAAGTTGGGCAATAAAATGTCGAAACGCCTCGGAAATGCTGTTGATCCGTTTGATACAATTGAGAAATACGGCCCCGATGCCACACGCTGGTATATGCTCACCAATTCGCAACCCTGGGACAACCTGAAATTTGACATCGAAGGTGTGGGCGAAGTGCAACGCAAATTTTTCGGAACCCTTTATAACACCTATAATTTCTTTGCGCTTTACGCCAACATTGACGGTTTCAGGTACGAGGAAGCAGAAATTCCGTACGAAGGCCGCCCCGAAATTGACCGCTGGATCTTATCGGAGCTTAACACATTGGTTCAGTTTGTTGATGATTGTTTTAACGATTACGAGCCAACACGTGCCGGCCGCGCCATACAGGACTTTGTTAACGAGCATCTGAGCAACTGGTATGTACGCCTCTCGCGCCGCCGTTTCTGGAAAGGCGAATATACTGACGATAAAATTTCAGCCTACCAGACATTGTATCGTTGCCTTGAAACCATTGCCCGCTTGTCTGCTCCTATAGCGCCCTTTTTCATGGACAGGCTCTTTATGGACCTGAACAATGTGACCCTAAGGCGGAACAACGGATCGGTTCACCTGATTGATTTCCCCACTTACGACGCAGGCGTTATTGACAAGGAATTGGAAGAACGCATGCAGCTTGCCCAGAAAATCTCCTCCATGGTATTGTCATTGAGGAAACGAACCAATATCAGGGTGAGGCAGCCGCTGAACAAGATTATGATACCGGTTTCTGACGAACAGTTCAGAAACCGAATCGAGTCAATGAAACCATTGATTCTTAGCGAGGTTAATGTAAAGGATATTGAATATCTTGACGAAGACAACACACTTCTTGTAAAGAAGATCAAACCCAATTTTAAAACACTAGGCCCCAGGTTCGGTAAGCTGATGAAAGGAATTGCAGCTGAAATTGCCAGATTCGGGCAATCAGAAATTCAAACCATCGAAACACAGGGCTCGTTCATGCTCAGCCTTGAAGGGCAGGAAGTTGAACTGCAGATCAGTGATGTAGAAATCATAACGGAAGATATACCCGGATGGGTAGTAACCAATCTTGGCAACCTCACTGTGGCGCTTGATATTACCATTACCGAAACACTGCTGGAAGAAGGCATTGCGCGCGAACTGATCAATCGCATCCAGAACCTCAGAAAAGACAATGGATTTGAGGTAACCGATACCATTAATCTTGTAGTTGAGAAAAAGAATGGGCTTGTTTCGGCAATCGAAAATAATTTTGCATATATTTGTTCGGAAACTTTGGCCCGAAATCTTGAACTGGCCGATACAATAAATAGCGAAGAAAAGGTGTTGATAGAACTTACGGATGATATTTCAACACATATTGTAGTTATCCGTGCAAACGGTTAACCTGCTTAATAATGGCAATAATCAAACGAGGAGGACCTGAAATATGAAGGAAGAAATAACAAAAACCCGCTATTCGGATGAGGAGCTTGATGAATTCAGGCAGATCATTCTGACCAAACTGGAAAAAGCCAGGCGCGATCTTAAAATGCTTACCGAGGCATATACCTTTAACAACGAACACGATACCAACGATACCTCACCTACTTTCAAAGTGCTGGAAGAAGGCTACCAGGTGTTGTCAAAAGAGGAAAACAGCCGTCTGGCCGCCCGGCAGGACAAATTTATCAAATCGCTTGAGGCCGCTTTGATCCGTATTGAGAACAAAACCTACGGTGTTTGCCGCGTTACAGGAAAACTGATTGCCAAAGAACGCCTGCGCAGCGTTCCACATGCTACCTTAAGCATTGAAGCCAAGCTTAATCAAAACACGGGAAGATAATCATGATCCAGTCACCCTGTATTCAGCAAAGCGGCAGAAGAATCACCATCCTCCAACTTGACTGAACACAGGTGAGTTATAGCCTTACCTAATTAAACCTACCTCGTTGAGAAAACCTGCCCTAATTGTAATTGCTGTTCTTTTGCTCGATCAGGCCTCCAAATTCTGGATAAAAACCAATATGACCCTTGGCCAGGAATTCAGGGTGCTGGGCGATTGGTTCCTGATCCATTTTACCGAAAACTACGGAATGGCCTTTGGCCTTGAGTTTGCAGGCGAAAAAGGGAAGCTTTTCCTGACTTTGTTCCGCATTGTGGCTTCAATTTTTATAGCCATTTATTTATACCATATTGTGAAACGAAAAGAGCATCCGATGCTGATTGTCAGTATCTCGCTCATTTTTGCCGGAGCCGCCGGCAATATTATTGACAGCGTTTTTTATGGGATGATTTTCAGTGCAAGCACATTTTTTGAAGCAGCCGAGTTTTTACCCGAAGCCGGCGGATATGCCGCCCTGTTTCATGGCAAAGTGGTTGATATGCTTTATTTCCCTCTTATCAAAGGTAATTACCCTGCGTGGTTCCCCTTTTGGGGCGGACAAGAATTTCTTTTCTTCAGGCCGGTATTCAATGTTGCCGATTCTGCAATTACCACCGGAGTATTCATTCTGATCATTTTCCAGCGTAAGTTTTTCAGGGAAAAACCGGTTGAAAACCTTTCAACGGATGATATGAACGATCAGATTTCTGAAACAGAAGAGTTACAGTAATACCCCAAAGATCAACTTTTCAATTGCTCTGTTAACTTTTCGAACCTGTATCCCGTTTGTTCCGAGACTTCTTTCATCCTGCAGATTGTTTCTGCCTCTTTAATAAGCTTTGAGATGGTTTCCCGGGGCAATACATTACCTTGATTTTCTTTGCAGAAAAATGAGAAAACAGACATGGTGAAAACCCAGTCGAGCAATTCCCCGAAGTTTTCCTTGCTGTAATACCAAACCCCTTCGTATTCGTTTACCCCAATGAAAGCTTTTACCTTTTCATCGCTGAGCATTGCCAGGAGCCGGCTCCGGAACAGCTCCTTACCATTACCGCTTTTCGAAACATTCGGATCGTCATGTATGCTGAATTTGAGCAAAGAGCCGATAAGGATTGAATCAAGGCGGATGTCATGATCGCCTCTTCCGGTTCGTTTCAGCACGTTTTGCAAAGGCTTGTCAAGCTTAAGCAAATGAAATGCTTCCATTCCGTTTGAGTCGGCAGGGGTTGAAAAAACAGCCTTCATCGCCATGAAAGCGGCAAGGGTGATCATATTTTCGCGGTAGAGGTTTTTGCTTCCTACAACCAACATTTCGTTGAGTGATTTAAAGCTGGTAGCCAAAAAAAACGCTTCGGGCAATGCATGATCGGTTTCAGCGAATTCCAGTGCTGCAAAAGCCGCTTCCAAGGCCGATGAAAACGAAGCAATCGCTTGCTCATGTGATTTCACTGCAGCAGTATGTTTGGTTATGCTTGAATGAAATGTGGAAAAATGACCTAATACCAAATCCATTTTTTCTGCCTTTTTGTGGTCAGACCCGGGCTGACTGAAATTTTCAACTATAAAACCGATGTTCTCTTCGCAAAGCAGGCGTTCAAATGCAGCATGAACTTCCTGCAATTGCATATCCGAAAGCTTTTCTTCGATACTGCGAACGCCATTTCCGCTGAGTTCGGAACAAAGTTGTTCGTAAGCGCCGTTTTCATCGTACACTTCCCTGAAATCCCAGAAAATCCTGTATTCAAAGCCCTGCAATCCCCAGCCAAAACCATTCTGGTGCAGGTCGCTGCCACAGCGCAAAAATTCAAGGCCCGAAATATGTTCCCTGAAAATATAATAGTGATTTTCTCCGGGCTTGATCATCAAAGCGTCGCCAATGCTGGTCAAAACGGTTTCCTTACCATCACCTTTTTTACTTAGTTTAGGCGCAGAAGAATGTATTTTGCCCGAAGCTGATTCATATTTATTATTGTAGAGCACCAGCGCCCGCTCATTACCGGCGCGGTTGGTAAAGGCAAACACGTTTTCGTTCACATGGCCATGCTCACTGATGAAATCAAAAATATTGAAGTGGTCAACCTCGCTGAAAATATAGCGTTTTTGCGTGAGTGGAAAAATTTCCCGCTCATGGCGTTCAACCAGCCTGGGGTTGGGTTGTTCGTTGTAATATGCCCGCTGGTACTCCATGCCGTATTTCTCGGTATAACCTTCAATTTGCCCGTGCGCAAACATGGGCAGGCCGGGCAGGGTTGACATCAGCACACAAACGCCAAAATATTTATCGTCCGAACCAAACTGACGGATGGCTGTTTCCTCGTCGGGATTGCTCATAAAGTTGACGTAGCGCTTGAGGATTTCCGGCTCAAACTCCAAAGTATTGGTGATCAGATCGCGGTATTTCTCGTTTTCTTCGTTTTTCAGCATGTGCATAAAAGCCGAATTATACACGCGGTGCATGCCCAGGGTTCTTACAAAATAACCCTCCATCATCCAGAAAGCTTCGGCAAGAAGCAAGGTTTCCGGCATTTCATTGTTCATGCGGTCCACCACTTCGCGCCAGAACTCAAGCGGAAACAGTGCATCAAATTCTTCTTCGCTCATAGCGAAATCGGCCCGTGAAGGGATGTCGCCGCCTGTTCCGGGACGCGGATACCAGAGCCGCGAAAAATGCTTTTTTGCCAAAGTCATGGCGGCATCAAAACGGATGATGGAAAAACGCCGTGCCACCTCAAAAATCTTTTGGATCACAGCTTCGCGCACTTCCTGCTTCAGCATGTCGAGCTGGGCGGTGTCGTTCCAGGGCATATTGGTGCCGTCGTTGCCGTGGTAAATGTAGCGAACATCGTTGAAGCGCCTGTCAATGCGCTGAAAAACCACAGCTGCATCCGAACGGGAATAATAACCGTCGTCAATCCTGATCTCAATATCGGGGTGTTGCGAAATGTTTTCTCCTGTGAACCGGTAGCCAGGGAATGGTGAAACGCGGGTCTGGATAAAATAATCCGGGTTTTCGATCACCCATTTTGAATACAGGCCGGTATGATTGGGAACCATGTCGCTGGCCAGCCTGATGCCGCGGGCTTTAGCCCGCTCGTTCAGGTTCTGATAGGCCTGCTCGCCTCCCAGATCTGCTGCGATTTCATAATCGTACAAGGAATAAGCCGACGAAACCGCATCAGTATTGCCCATGATGTGTTTAATGCGCTTTGAAGCCACGCTGCGCTCCCAGATGCCGATCAGCCAGAGGCCGTTGAAGTTCCAGCCAGCGAGCATATCCAGTTCTTCATCGGGTACCTGATCGAGGCGGCGGATTTCGCGTTGGTATTTCTTTGTAAGCTGATCGAGCCAAACATAGGTGTTTTTTGCCAGCAAAACCACGCGTGGCATCCAGTGGGTATCAGGAGTAAAATTTTCATACTCTTCATAATCTTTCACTGCTTCGCGGGCAAACTGATACCCCGATTTGCCGATGCTGAAATCACTGTTGCCGGTTTTGTAATGAGGGACTACGGTAGGCGCTTCACCAATACCAAAGCCCAATTGTAAATCCTCTTTCATCAAATCTTTGCCTTTGAGGATGCGAACCAGAATTTTTTCGGGCAGGATGTTTTTCCAGTTTTCGAGGATGTATTCAAGCTGTGCAAACAGATCTTTTGCTGCCAGCAGTGGTGTTTTCAGGAGTGTAAAAACATCCTGGTTTTCAGGGCCAAAGCTGGGTTCTTTCCGGAAGAAATCACTAAGTGCATCGGCAAAACGGTGAAACAATCCGGATTCAGCCAAATATTCCTCATCAAAAAATTCCTTCAGCTTTTTGTTAGCCGGGTTGAAATTGGCCAGGAAAAGCATCAGGGCTTCTTCCGTGGCAATGGCTGTATGTGAACGTTTGCCGGAATGACCTTCAAGGTACTGCTGCGCATGCTGTCCGCCAATGTAAACCTCAGCAGGCGGAAATTTCTCAATAAAATCTTCCAGCAAGGCATTGAAAAGCTTTTTGCCAAGTTTCTCACTCAGATACGTTGCTGCCTTTTCAAAAACGTCCTTGTTTACAGCATTTTCGTACTCACGCAGTACCAGGTGAAAGATTTCGTCAATCAAACCGGCGGCATTAACTTCGCCGGGATAAATATGATATTCAGGCTCGCGCGTTTGGTTCACACGATGAACAAAATGCCTCACGGCAGTGAAATCGGCAAAAACAACATGGCCATTCGTGGCAAACATTGTTTCGTTAAACCGGTATTTTTGTCTTACTTGTTTTGCAATGTGGAATTCGTACATGGGTTTGAGTTTATTCGAAGTAGCCGGTTTGTTAATTTCATTGAGACAGAACACCTGCTATTTGCCGGCAAAATTAAGAAAATGGTTTTGAGATACTTTAAGGGTTTTTCCATACTTTTGGAAATACTTGTCAGAATTGCTGTTGACAAGGTGTTCAAAAAATATACGGTATGAACTTTTCAGAACTCATCAGAATCCGCCAAAGTGTGAGGCGCTATGATCCCCGGCCGGTGGAGACGGAAAAACTCATGCAATGCCTTGAAGCCGCGCGTTTGGCGCCATCGGCAAGCAATTCGCAGCCCTGGTCTTTTGTGGTTGTTGACGAACCGGGCTTGAAAAACAAAGTGGCGGAGGCAACTTACGGGCCACTTCTTACATTCAACAAGTTTACTTTGCAAGCTCCGGTTATCATCGTAATGGTAAAAGAAGAACCGGACAGGATTACGCGCTACGGTGCAAAAATCAAAAACAGGGACTGGAGCCAGATTGATGCCGGTATTGCCGCCGCTCATCTATGCCTTCAGGCTGCAGAACTTGGTCTGGGAACCTGTATGATAGGATGGTTTAATGAGAAAAAAGTAAAAGAACTGCTCAATATTCCGGCAGAAAAATTTGTCAGTTTACTCATCACCCTGGGCTATCCACCCGAAAACTACCGCATACGCAACAAAAGCCGTAAGGCAATGGAAGATATTACCGGGTTTAATGCCTATAAGGCAGGGGCTTGAAAAATGCCGGGTAGATTATGTGGTATGGATGATGGAAAATGTAAAATGTGAGCATATTGCCAATCGAGAGAATTACATTTTCCATAACACATTTTCCATCATCCATCTTCCATTATCTAGTCCCTCGTCCCGTTAACCACTGAGGCACTAAGATCACCAAGGAACACTAAGATAGAAAAATGAAAAACCGATAGCCGCTGAGAGGTTTTCCACATTTGACATTTGACGTCTGACGTCTGCCATCATTTTCCATTTTCTCGGCCCTCGTCCCTTTTCCTCACCTCACCACCACCTTCTCCCCAAACCACTGCTTTCCATCCCATATTCTTACCAGATACAAGCCTGCCGGCAGGTGCCCGGTTTCTATTTTTTGGAATTGGCTTGTTGGCTGTGCCTTGTACAGCAATCTTCCCGTGGGGCTGTAAAGCTCAATTTGCGTTTGTGCAAACGGCATGTTTTCCGGCAGTTGCAGCCATAGTTCTGTAGTGGCGGGGTTTGGGTAAACTTTTATTTCCCTTGCGCTTGCTATGGGAGTTATTACGTTTACCGTATCATCCTTCATTATCTCAAACACCCAGAAATCCTTGTTCAAAACATAATTCCCGCCATAAAGCGTGCAGGCTACATCGTACGAAGGTCCAAAGTTGGTGGTGCCTGCTATCACAAAATTGGTATCGCTTTTTCTTACCACACCTCTATAAATTTCTTCTCTTCCAATGCCTCCAAAACATTGCTGCCATTGTAGTTCTCCAACGCCGTTGATTTTAAATATCCAGATATCGGGATAATGTTCATTTGAATGGTTGCCCGAAACATCGCCGTTGTTTGACTTAGTGTTGCCAAACACAATAAAGCCGTCATCATCAGATTGGAAAATTTTATAACTAGAGTCTACTCTTGAGCCACCGAAAGCTTTTTGCCAAATAATGTTTCCATTAAAATCAATCCTTACAACCCAAACATCCATATCTCCTTTGTGTCCTGGCATATCGGTAGATTCTGTTGAGCCTATAAATACATATCCATCCTCAATCTCAAGGATGCCATTTATTGCATCGTGGTTGTTTCCTCCGTAGCAGCGTTGCCATTGCACATTCATATCCGCATCAAATTTGGTGAGTACGCCGGTAACATAGCCGTAAGAAGGAGGGATGCATATAATATTCCCTACGGCGCCCTGCAATATAATGGAGTTGCTGCCGGCAAGGTAGCCGCCGTCGGATGTTTGAATAATGGCCTGCCCAATATCGAACCAACCTGTTCCAATGGTGTAATCCCATTCCACTTCCCCGTCGGCGCTCAATTTTACAAACCAGGTATCATTGCCCCCGTAAAACACACTCACATGGCCATCATCGGAGATTGTTTGCCCAATGGCCACAACCCCTCCGTCAAGGGTTGGCGATGCATTCCATATTTTATCTCCATAACTGCCTCCCACAATCTTATCCCAAATAATATTGCCATCAATATCAATTTTAACTATCCAAAAACTCTCTGAACCCGGGTATGGATTGAAACTTATGTCACCATCGGAGGAGCCCGAAGCGCCAGCCAGAATATAATTTCCTGTATTATCAGGAAAAATTCTTCGAAAACCATCTCCACTGCTTCCGCCATAGGTTTTTTCCCACAACATATTCCCTGAATCATCTGTTTTAATCAACCACCCATCACTTAATCCCTTATTTATTGATATATCACCGTCATCTGAAAAAGTCGAACCTATGATGAAATACCCACCAGGAACTTCTAAGATATCATAAGCAATATCCTGTCCGGTACCTCCAAAACAACTCTGCCAGGTGATTTCCATGTTTTGACCAAAAGAGAATAAATGAACAACAGCAGCAATTATAAATATTAATAAACGTTTCATTTTAAGTTGAAATTGAAAAAAGTGCTATGCCATAAAAGGCATAGCACTTTTATGGATTATTTACTCACCACTATTTTACCACTCTTCATAAATCCTGAAACATGTAATGTGTAGAAATACATACCGGACTTGATTTCTCTTGTATCCCAGATTTTCTGGCCTTGTTTACCATTTATTGGTATGGTTGTAATAAGTTTACCCGATGCATCACTTATCTTTATTACACCTTCGGCGCTACTTTCAGGTAAAGAATACTTAAAAACAGCCCACTCTTTAGTCGGATTGGGTTCAACGGAGATTTCAATACCCAGCAATTTTTCAAACGCGCCCGGATTGAAAGCATTGCTGCTCTTATAACCGGAGTTATCAACACCGATACAATTGCAGAAATGATAACCATAAGCATACTCCAATATCCCCTTAGCCTGTAATCCGGCGGTTCCACGGCTGTTTTCAGCAATGAAAATCAGATTGGCTAATTCTAAAGTATCAAGGTCGCTAATGCTGCGTTGCTGCTGTTCAAGGTTGATTTGCAAGTTCAGCATGTCCATGTAATAGTTGTGCCTTGTTAGGTTGTTTTTCCCCGGCCTGGCCAGGTTTTGTGTTGTAAAAATCATTGCTTGTGCCATAGACTTATCTTTGAATTACCAATTTCCCTGAATAAGTTATTTCTCCCAACGCCAGCCCCGAAGGGACGGGGTAAATCCGGTAAAAATAAACCCCGCCCGGCAGCCCGCTTACATCCAACATGGTTTGTTCCGAAGTAATCTCCTTCTCAGCCACCTGCCTGCCAAAAACATCCATCATGATCACACGGGCGGGTGCTCCCCCCTTTAGGGGGGCCGGGGGGGTAGCGCCGGCAATCTCAAACACTACATATTCCTTTGCCGGATTAGGATAAACCCTTATTCTCTTTGCGCTTTCAACCGGCTCAATTACATTGGTGGTATCGTCCAGCATTATCTCAAATACCCAGTAATCTATATCACCGTTTCCGCCATAGGGGGTGCAGCCCACATCAAAAGAGGGGCCGTAGTTGGTTATGGTAGCAATAACAAAGTT